>Ga0068869_100000081_pt1 | contig 43718 bp, 68 predicted proteins | sample KBSMisM52_FD_64676 | JGI IMG/M metagenome (GOLD analysis project Ga0068869, IMG submission 64676) | Miscanthus rhizosphere microbial communities from Kellogg Biological Station, Michigan, USA - KBS Miscanthus M5-2 | ecosystem: Host-associated > Plants > Roots > Rhizosphere > Soil ... | reverse complement strand
TGAAAGAACGCGCTCGCGCTCACCGGGATGATCATCGCGCCCGGCCCGATGACCTGCACCACATCCGCATTCCTCGTCGCCGCCGCATTGGTGATGAGGATGGGGGAGGTGGCGAAGGCACCAATCTCATTCTGGTCGGCCCAGATCAGAATATCGGCGCTATCCGAATTGCTGTTCGCCCCACGCAACCAGATACCCCACGAGCCATTTACCGAAGTCTGGAGGTGAGAAATCTGGAACTGCTGCCACGTTGGCGTGACGGTGATATTTGTCTTAGACGTCCCCTCGCTATCGATAATCTGAATAACATAGCTAGAGCCAGTATTTGACTTTAGCCAGACACTATGGGTGTAGGTCGCGCCGTTCGTTAGATTTGCGACATTCTGACGGAGCGATGAAATATCCGAAGATGTGTTGCCGCCATTCAAGGCTAATTGAACCCGGCCCGCCGTCGCCGTTCCATCCGGCGCAGTAGCAAAATTGTCGGTGATGGTCGGAACTGACCCCGTTCCTCCGTTACCTTTGGTCCATGAACTGTCGGAATATTTCGTATTCCAAAGAGAGACGTTCGTCCGCGCTTCCTCAACCAGCAGGCCCAGGTCCGTGAGACGGAAGGCTCCAGAGGCGAATGACTGCCACAACCCGCCCGAGGTTTGTGCCATGCCCACGGTGGCGCGGGTGATGCTCAGTTGCGAGGTCGCAGTATCAGCCGGATTGCCATTGACGGCGGCGCGGTTGAGCTGGAAGTCCAAATCCAGGGCTGAGCCTGGGAACCACCAACCTCCGCTCAGGATGACGGTTCGCTGAGCTGCTGTGAGCATTTAGACTAGGATCGAATGAAGCTTCGGCACAAACACGCGATTGGCGGTCGGGGTGTAGTTGCCGGCCGTGGTCATGAAGCCCCAGAGCGACGAGCTCACCATCTGCAGCTGCTTGTTGGCGATGTTGGTCTCGACGTAGAGCGTTGAGCCCAAATCGACCACCGTGCCCAGCGCGACGTAGCCCACGAAACTATCGCGATCGGGAGCCGTGATGTCCCAAACGGTGTTGTCGGCGCGCGTGATCTGGGGGACGCGATTGTAAAGATAGAGCCGATAGCTGGTTTCCGATGCGATCACGCCGGTATCTTCGATCAGCAGCGAATGGCTGGTGATCATGATCCGCTGCCCAGGCAGACCGATGTTCTTGAATTCGATGGTCGAGCCATCGGCTGGCCCAACCACGTCCTCGGCGCCGTACTGCGTGGTGTCGTTGGGGCGAGCGAAACGGACGAAGGCGCTGAACGAGGTCGGCGGATCGTCCGTTCTGTCGATTTTAACCGGGAGCATCTAGGACGCCTCAGTTAGAGGAAGATGCTTACTGCGGCACTTCTTCCCAAGCGAAGGCGCCGAAGCCCGTCACTGCGGTCAGAGCACCGATGGCGATGAAGCCGCCCGGAGGAATGACGAACAGCCCACCATAATCGAATGCACCGAGCGATGGGCCACCCAGAGCGGCAGCGGTGAAGCCGGCACGCAACGGCCAGATATAGCCCGGTGTCGGGATGGTCGCCGAGGAGTCGACCTTGGCGATCGAGTTCGACTGGCCATTGAGCAACGCGGACTGGATGCCGGGCGCGGCAAGCGGGGTGGTGTGGGTGACCGCAGTCGTCGAATACCCGCCGATGAGGTGTTGCGAGGCGATCGCGGCTTCCGCCACGGTGATCGCGAACTGCGCGGCGAGCAGGACGAGGTTCTTGCCCGAGCCCATCGGATTGGACAAGCAGAGCCCGGTGTAGGCGGTCGCCAGGGCCACAGACACGGCCTGCGCCGCGACGTTGTGGGCGTAAAAGACGTTGCCGCCGAGCACGGCTTCCTGATAGCGGCCGTGGCCGTCGGCGACAATCTGCTCGCCACTGCGGCCACCGCGGCCGATGGACTTCGCACCCGGAGTAAGGAGCTGCTGTCCGACTTTGAATTCCGTGTCCATATTCGGACCTTTCCTTGTTACGAGAGGGTGCGCAGAGAGTTGGCGGCGTCGATCAGTTGATCGACGCGATCCTTGGCCCCAAAGACGTTGATGTGGAGAAGCAACAGAGCCCCGAGCTTGTCGTCGATCGAGGCCAGGATTTCGTGGGTCGTGCGTGCGTCAAGATTGGCGGCCGCGACGGCGTCGACTTCGGGATCACCGTCTGGATCGACTGGAATGCGAACGGGGAGCGGATTGGTGTCGCTATAAGCGGGACCGCTCTCAGGGACCAGTGTTACGGGAGTTCCGCCTAGTGGCATCCATTCGCTCCGCAGGGACGAGCCTCGGTCTGAGCGATGGCAGCACGGGAACCATATGCGAAGTCGCACGCAAAGAAAAGGCCCGCTGCGTTTTCGGGCGAGCAGCGGGCCAAGCAGATAGGGGGGTCAAACATGATGAAGTCGTGCGGGGCGATGAAGTAACCGCTTCGCGCCACCTTCATGCGCTCTATTTCGCCCGCGCGCTAGAGCTTCATGCGACGACCTGTGGATGGATCTGGTGGTGGCGGCAACTGCATGTGGCCGAACGGGATCGGCGGATGCTCGGGCTGCTTGGGCTTCGGTGGCGGGATCAGTTGCGCGTTGATCGCCCATTCGCCGAGAGCGTCGGCGCCGTGCGAATTCACGTCATGGGCGGCGACTGTGGTGTAGGTGTTCATCGCCTCGTTGAACTGGCGCGAGTACCTGCGCACTCGGTTGAGCCCAGCCCGCACCCGCTTTTGTGCCGGAGTGATCTGCTTGCCAGGCAGGCCGGTGTTGAAGTGCATCAGCGGTAGGACCTCGCGAACCGCGTTGATGCGCTCCTCCGGGCCTTGGTTGGCGCCGCGCTGGATCTCGGTCATGCCGGCGTTCATCAGCGATTGGATGCGGGTGCGGGCACCAGCGCCCCATTCCCTGACCTTGACGTCATGTGGGAAGAAGTGCCGCGCGTAGCGGTAGGGCTGCGGCCGGCCGATCTCGATCAGCTGGCGCATGCGCTCGATCGGATCATCGAGATATTCCGGCAATGCCTCGTGAATGATCTGTGGCGCTCCGAGCCCGTTGCTCTCGAAATAGTCGATCACCCAAGCCTCGGTCCCGTCGTCTTGGATGAACCATACCGCCGAGTAATCATCGACGCCGATGTCCCAGCCGGTGCGCACCAACATGGCTGGCCGGTATGGGAACACGCCGCAGCGGCCCTCTGCTTCGGCTTGGGCGATCAGTTTGGCGTAATAGGCGCCCTCGGTGATGATCTCGTACCCACCATCCCACACATGGGCGGCCATCTCCGGGTCGCGGCGGCGATCGAGCTCCATTTCGTCGCGGAGCACATCAGGAAACCACGGATTGTCACGCCAATTGACCTCGACGCAGATGGCGTCAGGGTGCGGCTCGTCACCGCGGAAAAACTCGTCTATCGCGTCTGTTTCGTATCGAGGGTTCCACGACGCCCAGATTTCCGAGCCCTTCTTTCGGATCGTTGGTCGCAGCAACCGGAGCGACCTGGCGCTGAGCGTTTGGGCCTCCTCGATCCATGCCCCGTCCATCAATTCTAGGCTCTTAATATTTTCCGCGTTGTAGCTTTGCATGCCCCTGAAAATTATCAGGCTTCCGTTTTTCCCGCGGATTTCATTGTCCATGACATCAAAAAAGCCGCCAAGCCCCAATTTCTCGATTTTGTCGCTGAGCAACTGGCGCACCGACTCTCTCATCGTCAGTTGCACCTCTCGAATGCAAACCCATCGTGTCTTTCTGCTGAAGCATCGTAGGACCAACTGTTCGGCAAAAAAGTGTGACTTGGCGCCACCTCTGCCCCCGTGAGCTCCTTTGTACCGAGCAGGCCGCAAAAGTGCCGATAGCTTCTCGGGGACATCGACAACTAGCGCGGTCAATTCCGTCGCCCAGTGGCGTGCACGGGTTCCGAAAGAGCCCGCTCGACCGTCCATCCCGTGTCGATCCGGCTGCGAATGGTGCAGGCCGGTATCCCAGTGCGCCTTGCCCAAGCTGCACTAGTCAGCGTCTCGCCCTTGAACTCAATGGCGCGCGTGCCCGATCGATTGTTCTGTTGCTCGAGTTGGGTGGCCCATTTGCAGTTGGCCTTGCAGTAGTTTCCGTCTCGATTTTTCCGCTCAACAGAGTGTTGGCGGGATGGCCGAGGCCCCATGTCCTTGAGGAACGTCAGAAACCCATTGGGGCCCAGCCAAGATGGATCAACGGTGATCCCTCGGCCACCGTAGCGCGGATAGGACTTCCCCTTGGGGTTAAGGCAACGCTGCTTCATCGAAGACCAGATGTGATATTCGTAGCTGGTGGCCTTGTTCGCCACCCGCGTGAACCCATGCGTCGAGGTCTTCGGCTTGAGCGCTGCTTCTCGTGTCAGGCACCCACATGATCGCGTGTGCCCACCCCGCAATCTTGATGCGGGGACGTTAGATTCGCCGCCGCAGTCGCACCAGCATAGCCACACGCGACCGTGGATGCACTTCCCAACGTCGCGGATGGCGGTGAGGCGACCGAACTTTTGACCGGCAATATCGAGCGGGATTGGCATAGGGCAAACATGCCCATTAATCCGAACAGCGTCAATCCGTACCGATAACTATGGACGTACAATCCGCTGGATAATCTCAGTGACGATCGGGGCACCGTTCGGGTCGCCGCCGACTTGCAGCGGGATCAGCTTAGGATAGATCGAAACCCAGAAAGCCCGCTCATTCTCAGGGCTTTCCTTTGCCCAAGTCGCCAAGCGCCGGGCACCTCCTAGACCTCGAGCAGCGTCCGCGATGGCGTCTTTAGCCTCGGCATGAAGTTTGTTCACTGAACCCTTGGGCCGGCCGGATGATTTCGGCAACACGGCCTTGCGTGGGCTTTTTTTATTCGCGCCGAGGTCTGAGCTCATGGGCTTTCGTTTAGCCTCGCGCGGCGATTGGTGCAAGTTTATCCTCGCCCCTCGTGTAAGAGGGCGGGCCTTCATTGCGGAAGAGGTTGCACTCGACCCCTTCTTGCCCGTCGCGCCGATAGCGGGAATACCGCCACGAGAACGCCGCGTCCCCTTCGCTGGTTCGGAGGACGATCTTGTCTCCGGGACCGACGATGAGGTCTCGGGTCTGCTTCGACTTCCGCGAGCTGTAGTGGCGACGGTAGAGGTCGCGGACGCAGAGGTCGCCGTCTTTGGTAAGCCACCAAAGAGGCCCGCGGCAAAAGGGTCGACAGTCTCCGTCATGGTTTCGTCTCTCGCTTCATCGCGGCAATTCTCGCCCGAGCATGTTGCGCCATGATCGGGCAATCCCAATCGCACCACTCGCTGCCGGCCATTGAGCACTGGCCATCGTGGCCCATGCCGCATTCATCCACGTACAGATCGTCTTCGTCGTCTTCGAGATCGTCGTCATAGGGGTCAAAGTCGTCGCTCATGGCGTCGAGCGCTCCTTGGTTCGCAGGTCGGTGCGGGCGGCCCAGTTTTGCGCAAATTCCTGCTGCATTGGATTGAGGCGCTGCCATTCGGGGCGGCGATCGCCGAAGAAGTTCGGGCACTGCCGGCCGAGATTCTCGACCATGGCGATGATCGGATCTGGGATTGCGGTGCTCTGCGGGGTTTTCTGAAACTCGAATGGGCCTTCACCATCGGGGAAGGTGATTGAGGAGATCGGGCGGGTGAGCTCGAAGGGGCGAGAGAAAGGGTCATCGATGACGCGGAGATCAGGCATTGGCTTTGGCCTTTCTGCGGTAGGTGACGACCTTCTCGAGGCTGAGCGCGTCGAGGATTTTCTGGCCAGGCTCGGCGCGCTTTTTGATCACGTCATTGACGTAGGCCAGCGACATGCCGTGCTGTTTGGCGAACGCGGTTTGGTTGCCGGCCTTCTTAACGGCATCGGCAAGAACGTCATGCACGTCCATGCGAAAGGTCTCCTATATTGGTCTGCGCATCATATACGAACATCGGCGGAAGACAATTAGAAAAATACGATGATTGCCTATTGCAATTCGCTACGACCTTTGTCCTATTCTGATTATCGAAACCGCGAGGCGCGACGTATCGGCTCTAGCCGAGGTCGGCATCGCCCTCCGGGTCGCCAGCATCGTAGTGCTGGCGGCTCACGCGCAACAGCGAGCCCTCCAGGCCGCCGTCGAGGTGGAATAATCGATCGTGCGCCGCCAGCCTTTCCCTTGCCTCCAGTGCCCGGCGTTCGGCAATGGCGGGGTCTTCCTCGACCTGGCCGAGCTTGCGTTTGTCGCCGGGCTCTAGGCTTAATCCGATGCGATTGAGGTGGCGGGCAACGGCGGCCGGCCTGTTGGTCGGCTCGCCGTAGTCGAAATCATCCCATCGAGCCATCAGGCTTCCTCATCCTCGAGTTCGGAGAACAGGCCTGGGTCGCCCTCGACCACATCGCTAATCCCGAATTTGGCTTCCGCCAAGTTCCGAATGGCCTGCTTGAAGTAGCTCGTCTTGAGTTCGATGCCGATGCCTTTCCGGCCATTGATGAGAGCGCCATAGACCTCGCTGCCGACACCCATGAACGGCGTCATCACCACATCGCCGGGGTTGCTCCACAGAACCACGGCGCGCTCGATCACGTCCAGTTGCAGCGGATGGACGTGCTTTTCATCGTCGGGGTCTTTTGCGGCCTTGTAGGGCAGCGTGCGGCCAATCCGAATGTCGTCCCAGAAGCACGAGGCGTAGTTTCTCCAGATCCACTGCGATAGGCGATTGACGCGCTGATCCTCGGCGCCTTTGCTGTCCATCACCTCTGGCGGCACCTCGCGCTCGCCCACATAGCGCTGGAACCCGCCAGGATGGGTCACCGGCTCGGCGTTCTCGCCGGCCTTCTTGAATATCAACAGGAAGTCGCCGGCCGCCACTGTCGATTGCGTGCTGTCCTTTACCAGCTGCTTGTGGGTGAGGTGCTTGAGGCGGGTGCGGATGGCGACGCGCAGCGGTTCCTTCCAAATCGCGACGCGACCGAAGAAGAAAAACCCCGCGGCCTCATGCGCGGCAATGATCTTGCCGGGGAAGTCGTAGTATCCCGTCCGCTGGCCGGCGTTCGGAATGTCCATGCAGTGCACGACCGTCATCCGACCCGGCTTGGTCACGCGCGCGATCTCGTTGATCAGGAACTGGTAGTGTTCCATGAACCCTTCGTAGGTCGCATTGTTGGACATGTCCTGATCGGAGCTCGAGTAGTTGTAGAGGCCGCAGAAGGGCGGCGAGTACACCGACAGATGCACCGAGTTGTCTGGCAACGTGGGCAGCACCTCGCAGCAGTCGCCATTATAGAGCGCGTAATTCTCGGTCAGCACCTGGTCGTTCACAGCCACGATGGAAGCTCCTCTGTTTTGTTGAAAATCTTCAGCCGATCGAGGCTGATCGCATTGTTCATTTCCGAAACCAACTGGCTGAACATCACGTCGCAGGCGTCGGCCTTGCGCTTGAGGTTCGCCAGAACGCCAGCCTGAGAACTAGAGGTCACCACCTCGACCTTGACCGGGTTCAGTTGCCCGAAGCGCCAGCACCGGCGCACCGCCTGATAATACTGCTCAAACGAGTGCGTGGCGAAGTAGGTCATGTGGTCGCAATGTTGCCAATTCATGCCGAAGGCCGCGATCTTCGGCTTGGTGACCAACACCCGAACTTGACCATGGCGGAAGGCGTTGAATACTTCTTCTTTCCGGTCATCGTCATCCGAGCCGCTGACCTGTACGGCGCCAGGGATGATCCGCTCGAGCAGGTCGGCCTCGCTGTTGAGATGGCACCACGCGATGCCAGGCCTGCCCGTGGCGAGGATGTTGGCCGCGAGCTCGCTACGGGCTTCAATCGTCGCCCGCGTGTCCTCGCGCTGATCCTCGAGCGTCTGTGCCGGCGTGTGGAACATTTCCCCGAATGGGATCAGACTGTTCGCCACCACTTCAGTCTCCGACAGCTGCGGCAGCACAAAATCCCGGTCATCGAAGCCGAGATCGGATGGCTTCCGGCAGGCGCGCGCCCAGGACGCCATCCAGCGCCAGAAGTCTCGCTGCGCGTGTGACTTGAAACGCCACTTCGATCCCATCGAAGCCGGGTGCAAACTGTCCTCGTCGTTTTTGAAGAACGTGGTCAGCATGTCCATGTAGCCGAGATAGCCGAGAGCTTCAGAACTCGTGCCCAGTTCGATGTAATCGTTCGGCGCTGCGGTCGCGGTGCAGAGCAGGCGATACTTCACCTTCTTCATGAACTCGGTGATTTCGCCCTTCCGGGACCCGTCAAAGTTCTTGATGATTGAGCTCTCGTCGCAAACGACACCGGCAAACTCGTCGGGGTTGAAGTAGTGCAGCCGCTCATAGTTGGTCACCACCACTCGAGCACCCTCCGATTTTCCCGTCATCGATCGCTTGGCATCGATCTGGAATTTCTCCGCCTCTTCGACCGTCTGCTGAGACACGGATAGCGGCGCCATGATCAGCACCGGCTTGTTCTCGTGCCGCACGATGTTCTCGGCCCATACCAGCTGCATTGGGGTTTTCCCCATACCGCAGTCGGCAAAGATCGCGGCGCGCCCCTTGCGCACGGCCCACTCAACCAAATGAGCTTGGAAATCGAACAGGTAGTCCGGCAGGAAATCAGGCTCAAAGCCGTGATCGCCACCTAGTTGGGATTTACGTCGAATGAACTCGGCGTAGGTCATGCGGTCCTCGTTTTTGGCTGTTGCATGGTGAGTGGGCCGCGTTTAGCGATACGGGCGGGGATCATTTGTCGGTCATCTTCTGTAGCCGGGCGGTGACCTTTTTGCCGATCGAGCCGATCTGGCGCGAGGCCGGCATCTTGCCCGTCGTCATCGCTTCCATTTTCTCTTCGTAGGACCAGGACGAGGTGTCCCGCATGATGCCTTCGATTTCCATCTTGATCGGGCCGAGGGGCTTGAGCGGCGGGGGCGGCAGCGTGCCTACCGGATAGACAACCATGCGTTTCAACGAGCGGGCCGCTTCGAGTGACCCAAGCGCGCTGTCCCATGACGCAGCATTCGCCGCGAGCTCGGCAGCGGTGGGCAAATAGGCGTTGTTGTGGCTCTCGACCTTGCCCGACAGGAACTGGCCACAAGAGCGCGTTACGGCATCGAGACTGCAATCGGCAACGGCCACGAGGTATGCGTTAACGGTCCCCTCGGTGATCTGCGATTGCGCGCCTGGGTAGCCGTGCATCATCGCGATAATCTGGGCCTTCTTCTTCGATCGATCGGTATCCGCCATTTTGTAATTCCTCGACAAAGTTCGCAGTTACGGCCGCTAGGCCAGTGAGTTGTCGTTGTCGCGTCGGGGATGCTCTGGCCGGCTGATCGTTCCAGCGTTCTTGGTACAGCCACGTTGACGGGTTCATCCATAGCCGATCATCAGTTTTTGCGGCGTAGCGGCGAAGGGCTTCGAGCATGGCTTCGATCCCGACCTTCCGTGACGCGATCGCGAATTTTTTGCGAGCATCAGCCTTTCCGACCTTGTTTGGGTAAATCTCCCAGAAGGTGTCGAAAGGGTCACTCGCGCTCAACGAAAATGGTTGAGGTGGGGGTTCGGGGAAGAGGTTATTTTCTTTAGGGGGTGTGGGGGGGATTTCTTTATCAGGGGAAGGGGCAGGGGGCGGAGAAGGGGCGTCACGCTCTGTCACGCTTGTCCCGCGTGACACTTCGGACGCGACCGTTGTTTCTGCTATCTTTTCTCTTTCACGCTGCCGACGTTTACGCATCCTCTCAGCCTCTCGGCGAGCCTGGGCTTTGTCGCTGTCGGCGATTTCGGTCGCCTTGGCGGCGGCGATGATCTGCTCCATGGAACAGCCGGCAGCGGCTAGAGCTTCGATCACGGTAGCGGATAGAGGCACGTCACCTAATTCCCTCTGTGGAACCGGACGGCATTCTTGAAATTGTCAGGATAACGGGCCATAAAGAGCCACGAGACCTGAGCCTTTCGCGACTGCCATCGCGGTTTGCTCTAACCGGCCCAAGCTTTTGAGGAGCTTCGGGCCGGTTCTCATTCATAGGCCCGGAATCGCGTTCCAGGCAAGACACCACAGGTAGTGGGTCAGACCTTGTCGAGCCCCAACTGTTCCCGCACGTTGCGTTCCTGCGCCGACTGGCTCAGCGGCTTCTCATCCGAGATCGACCCCAGCCCGCTCTTGCCGGTGAGGCCTTGGGCGTCTTTCATGGCGTCGATTGCGGTGTCCAAAATCGCACCGCCGTCCCGTTGTTCCTGCTCAGCATTGAGCGCAGCGGCAGTGTTGGCGATCAAAGCATCACCAGCCGCAACGGTGCCAGCCAGCGTGCCAGGCGAAGCACCAGCGCTCGCATTCTGGGCCTCGCGGAGGCGTCCGTTCTGCTCTGCGCGGTCCTCGGCTCGATCCGCTGCCGCCTGGGCCGCAGGCTTGCGCCCACGACGGCCCGTGACCTTGGGCTCTACCGGCTTGGCCGGCGCATCTTTGGCCTTGCCGCGGCCTTTGGCGCCGCCGGCACCGCCCCGCTTCGGATCACCGCGCTCGATATCCTCGGCGGTTTTCGTGGCCGCCTTCGCCGCGGCGCGGGCCTCGCGCTCCTTCATCTTCTCGCGCTTCCGATCAGCGATCATCGCCAGATCTGGGAACAGCTCGACCTGCACCTTGGTGAGCACCTCGACGGTGACTAGGAAGTCGCGGATGAATTCCTCGCGCTCGCCCTGGTTGAGCATCATCTTGGCGACCTTGACACCCATGCCGTAGGCCGTGGTGTTCATGCCGGCGTCTTTGATTTTCTTCCGGCTCTGGGCTCGCTTCTCGTTCTGGATTTTCGAGATTTTGAGCGTTTCGCCGTCGGTCTGGCCAGTGGTCAGGATGACCTTTGCTACTGGCTCCGGAACTGTGGTGTCGATTTGCATGCGCAGGTCTCCGTTGAGTTATAATTCGGGTTATATTTTCGGGGCGGAAATTACAGCAGCGGCATCTGCCACGGCTCAGGAGGAAGGGCCGCGGCGGCGCTCACGCGATTCGCGAAAGCCTCGGCTCGGCGCCAGTCGTTTTGCAGGCCGGTTTTCATGGCGCGCTCGGCATGCGACCAAGCCATGCTATCGGCGGTGTCGAGCATGTCGCGGACGCCAGCATTCAGCAAGGCCGTCCGCTTCACGCCGAACCCGTGCAGGCGCAGGTCAGGCCGCAGGCGATGAATTTCCCAGAGCACTTCGACGATCCGCTCAGGATCACCGTTGCGCTTGCAGACTGAGCCAACGCCGACCCACATTCCGGGTTTCAGGCGATCCCCATACGCCTCGAGGTGGCACGCGTAATCGGTCGGTGCGTAGCCTTGTAGGACAGGCAGCACCGGAAACGGGAGATCGGCCAGGGCAAGCACCAGCGCGTCATAGCGCTCGATGGTGAGCCGCTGATGCTCGGCGATCGTCAGCCCGGTGCGCTCGAGCATGAACGTCTCGCACATGTAGTCTTGCGCGACCGCGGCGCTGATCCGAACCACTCCGGCCAAGTGCAGGCGCCGGAGTTCGGCGGCATATTGGTCGACGCCATGCCGATAATGGCCATGGATTTTCAACTCGGTGAAGGCACCGGAGTCGACCAACACCTCCGAGCACTCGACCGGCTTTTTGCGACCGCGCAATCGGTTGATGCTGATGCAGGCGCGAGGGAAGTGAGCCGCGTCGTGCGGCTGATGCAGACCGACAAAAAACGTCGGTGCTTTGGTCATATCGCCTCCGGCCGCAGCACGCCGATCGCGCGCAGCCACGTCAGAGCGTCGTCGAGGGAATAGCAAACCGCGTGCAGAGCACCGTTGCGCTCGCAGAGCTCCCCGAAATTCTCCTGGGCGGTGCTCAGGACGCCGTCACGGGTTTTGAGCTCTAGGTGCCAGGCCTGCCCGTTGGGAGGCAGCGAGCCGGCGAGGTCGTAGACGCCAGGCACTAACCCCATGCGGCCAGCGAACTTCTTGGCCGCTTCGCTCCGGATGCCTTGATTGATCACGGCGTACCAGACCACATCTGGCATCGCCAGCAAGCGGAGATGCTCGACCACGGCGCACTGGATCAAGTCCTCTTCGCGGTTTCTGCCCTTTGTGCCCAAGAGTTCGGCTTTGACGTCGCTGTAGCGCATCATCCGTCGTGCCTCGGCTTGAACCCCATCGCAAGAAACCAGGGCTCGTGATCATCATCCTGATGCTCGGCAAACTTCAACATCACCCCGATGCCGGCGAAGTTGCGCCGCTCGATCACGGTCAGGACTTCGCCAGCGTTCACCTTGCAGTTGCCGCACACGCAAAACCAATCCCCACGAGCAGGGGAGACGCGCATGCCGGGCTCGATCGAGGGGGCGGTGCTCATCCGGGGAATCCGTCGTGCAGAGCGCCATCGAGATGTCGGCCGGCGACCTTTTTGCCCTTGCGCACGTTCACCGCGCCGCTGGGCCATTCGAACCGCTGAGCATCGGGCCAACTTTCAGCGTTACCTATCTCGACGCCTCGCCATTCGCCCCATTGCTTGAACAGGAACGGCACCCCAGCGGCAACGCATTGGTCGCGCAGACCGCGGAACCACTTCACCTCGGATGGGCGAGCATGCGGCCCGCTCTCGCCACCAGCAATCACCCAATCTATCCGGCGCTGATGTTCTTCCTCGCCGTCTTCGAGGCGTCCGAGCCATGCGGCGCCGAGCGGCAGCACTTCCTCGTAACCCGTCACGTCGATCGAGCTTAAATCGATCGGCCCCAGCAAGGGTTCGGCGCTGATGAAGCGCACTGCGCTATCGTGCTTGAGCAGGTGCGGGATGTTCTGGTCGGCGTACTTCTGGTTCTCGACCGTCGTCCCTAGCCAGACGTGGCCTTTGACGTCGTCCCAGAACGCCGGCAGCATGCCCTCGATGTTCTGCGGCCGTTTCGTCAGTAGCAGCCAGTTGAGGTCCGGCGTCGCCCGGATCAGGTCCCAGAGATCAGCGCGCCACTCAGGCGGAACTTGGTTATCGAACACGTCGGCGAGGGAGGAGCAGAACACCCGCCGCTTGCGGCCATGCTCAGCGAAGAAGTCAGCCGCTTGGCGCTGCCATTTCTTCGGCCCAGCCCATAGCGCGGCGCTGGTACGCTTGCGAGGATGGTTGCCCCACTCGACCCAGCCGTACCGCTTCGCCATGTCTGCGGCATAGCAAAAATCACACGCTGGAGCGATCTTCGTGCAGCCGATCCATGCGTTGAAAGTGCTATCGCACCACTCGATTTTCGACGTTTCAGCCATCGTGCTCCCTCAACACCAGTTCGCCCGCCTCAGTCGACGTCCAGCGGTGCGCGTTCTGCAGGTCTCGCGCCAGTAACCCGCGATCGTGCAATTTCATCGCGGCCCGCTGCATCGTGCCCTGCTTTTCAGCATCGAACCAGCGACCGCCGCTGACCGTGCGCAGGATGGCGAGTTGGGCCGTGCCGACCTTGGCCATCAACGCGGCCCCAAGAAGTAACCGGCGCCAGCAAGCACTACGCCGATCACGGCTAGGGTGACGCTGACCGCCCGGCTCTTGGGCGGCGAGATCGCTGAGCCAATGCTGGCGCCAGCGAACCCGACCCAGAGACATAGGAGTTGCAGGTTGTTCATCAGCGCTCGCCCTTGGGCACCGGCCGCACGTCCCAGACCTCCGACAACTTCCGGTCGCGATCGTAGACCTCAGCGCCGACCTTCACGACGACAATTGGAATTGGTCGAATGTTGTCCCAGCGGATACTGGGGTTTTTGAGGGGCTCGTGGAGGTTCATTTGCGCCGCCCCTCTGCTGCCGCCTCCCGAGATCGAGCCTCCTCAAGCTCGGCATTTAACTGAGCCGAAAAGTCCCGGCGATTACGCAAAGCACGCTCCTCGACCCAGACTTTCAGGTCATCTTCGAGCGTGACTGTGGTGCGGGTGGTGTTTTTGTCTGTCGCCATTTCTCGTCATCAGTTGGTGCTTGACTGATGTTTGGTAGCATGCGTAGGATGCTTTCGCAAGACGCCATTGTGCGTTGTGCCTGCCCAACAATGGGAGGCGAAAATGTAGATCACCTAACCGGACCGGCATGACCCTCAAGACCTTGCCGGTCCTACTAGATGATCAGGTTGCGGCGGTCGAGGTGACCGTGCACGGGCGGGAACGTTAAGCATGGGCGCTGCGCGTCCCGCCCGAGTTCTCAAGGAGGTCAAATGATCAAGATCGAAATCTACAGCCGAGGGATCCTGCACTGTTCGGTGTGCGTGCCGGCCGATGCCACCGAGGAGCAGATCGAGGAGGCCGTGAACGCCGAGAACCCGACCGGGCTCGATCATGGCTGGCACATCAGCGAAGCCAAGACGTTTGCGACCGGCGTACCGAACCCTAATCCATGTGAGGCGCGCGACGGCTACCTCCACTACCTGATGGTGTGCTGATGGCGGGGCCCGTCTATTACCGCCTCAAGGGCGAAACCGCCGATCTGCCGCTGATGCTGTGGCCGGACGAAGAAGGCGAGTTCATCATCCAGATCGGGCGCCAGCGTCCTTGGACGAGCTACGGCGACCGCGCCGAGTTCGCGACGTTCATCATCGACACGATGTGGTTGGCCTCGCCGATCACCGAGGCAGAGTGGCATTTTGCGATGCAGAACCGCGCTTGGCCAGACGGCAAAAACTCAAAGGAAACAGCATGACCGACCAGCAGATCACCACCGAAAAGACCAGCACGATGCCGGCCGTTACCGAGCAGCCCGAGTCGTTGCTCGCTGTCATCGCGCGCGCAGCGTCCGACCCCAACGTCGACATCGACAAGATGGATCGACTGCTCCAGATGCAGGAACGGCTTGAGATGCGCGGCGCCGAGGCCGATTTCAATGAGGCCATGACCAAGGCCCAGACCGAAATGGGCCGCGTCAAGACGAACAAGGACAACAAGCAGACTAGCAGCAGGTATGCGGACTATGCCTCGCTCGACCGCGTGATGCGGCCAATCTATACGAAGCACGGTTTCGCGCTCAGCTTCAACACCGAGGAAGGCGCCCCCGCCGAGGCGGTGCGCGTGGTCTGCCTGGTATCGCGCGGACGCTTCACTCGTCGCTATCACGTCGACATGCCGGCCGATGGCAAGGGCGCCAAGGGCGGCGACGTGATGACCAAAACACATGCCACCGGCGCCGCGATGACCTACGGCATGCGCTACCTGCTCAAGATGATCTTCAACGTGGCGATCGGCGAGGATGACACGGACGGCAATATGCCGGGCGACACCATCACCCCCGATCAGGCCGACGAGCTCAAGAAACTTCTCGACGATCTCGCATACGAGGTAGACGGGCCGAACGCCGACTATGCCGCCTGGATCAAGGTTTTCCTCGACCACATGAAGGTGGAGGCCATGGGCGACATTCTGGCCAAGAACTTCGGTCGGGCCAAGGATGCCATCGCCGCGACCCGGAAGGCGCGGGTGAAGAAATGATCATCCGCTGCATCGACTTCGAGACGACTGGTATTCCGAGCGAGACCGACAAGCACGCCATCGTAGAAATCGGTTGGTGCGATCTTGAGGAGGGTGAAGTCGGCATTCCCGTCTCCGTTCTTTGCAACCCAGGCCGGCCAATCCCGCATGAAGCGATGGCCGTCCACCACATCACGGACGCCGAAGTCGAAATGGCGACGGGCTCGCTCGCCATCCTAGGCACGCCGAGTTTCTTTGCCGCTCACTTCGCCGATTTCGAGCGGCAGTTTTTCGAGACCGATGTGCCGTTCATAGATACCTACAAGGTCGCGCTCCGGTTGTGGCCTGACGCGCCGTCGCACTCGCTCCAGTTCCTGCGCTACCATCTGGAACTGCCGATCATCAAATCCAACGCCATGCCGCCCCACCGGGCCGCGCCGGACGCCTATGTGTGCGCCGTCCTGATGAACCGCATCATGGAACTTCACCGCGACAAGCTCGACGAAATGGTCCGCTGGTCAAGCGGTCCAGCGCTCCTGCCGCGCATCAACTTCGGCAAGCACAAAGGCGCGAAGTGGGAAGATGTACCGCTCGATTATCTCGACTGGGTCGCCAACAAATCAGACCTCGGTCGGGACGAGAAGGCCAATGCGCGTCATCACCTCAAGAAGCGGAGTGCCGAATGACCGAGAAATTCGTCCAAGGCTCCCCGGAGTGGGTCGCCATCCGCCTAGGCCGCGCCACCGGCTCACGCATCAGCGACATCTTGGCCGTGACCAAAAGCGGCCCGTCAGCCTCCCGTGCTAATTATCGGGCCCAGTTAGTAGCCGAGCGCCTGACCGGAGTGCTGGTCGAGGGCTTCACGTCAGAGGCCATGGAGCGCGGCAAGGAAATCGAGGCCGACGCCCGACGGGCCTACACCTTCCGCACCGGCCACGAAATCGCTGAGGCTGGATTCTACCAGCACCCGCGCATCGAAATGTCCGGTGCCTCGCCTGACGGGCTCGTTGGCGAAGAGGGCGTGGTCGAGTTCAAGTGTCCCAACACCGCCACCCACATCGACACGCTACGCGGTGGGATCGTCCCCAAAACCTATCGCGACCAGATCCTTTGGGAAATGGCCTGCACCGGCCGACAGTGGTGCGATTTCGTCTCCTATGACCCGCGCCTGCCCGAAAGCATGTCGCTGCACATCCGCCGCGTGCCACTCGACACCGAACGCCTGGCCGAGGTCGAGCGCGAAGTCGTCGCGTTCCTCGCCGAGGTCGATGAGACCGTGGCCGAGCTTCGCCGACTCTACGAAGGGCCGTCGCTCAAAGAGGCGTTGGAAGGATCACTGGCATGACCAACGCCCAATCCTTCATCGAGGCCGTCCGCGCTCTAAACGAAGCCTGCCGTTCGCTCGGTATCAAGCCGCCGCGCTCGATCAACTTCGCCAGCGGCCTCCAGCGCAATGCAGTGTCTGAGGCCGTGCAGGCGCACAAGCTCGCCGGCGGGCCGGGGTCCGAGGTCATCAAGATCGGCGTCAACGGCATCGTGTCGGTCGACGGTGTCGAGCTCAAGGTGCAGTTCTGATGGACATCCCGAGCATCGCGCTTTCCATTCGTCAACCCTGGGCCTGGGCAATCATCACCCCAGGCGTCGGCAAGGACATCGAGAACCGCCAATGGCCGACCAAGTATCGCGGCCCCGTGGCGTTGCACGCCAGCAAGGGCTGCACGCGCGCCGAGTATGAGGACTTCATCGAGACCGTCCACCATATCGGTGAAACGCACGAATTTCCGAAAGGGATTATCGTTCCTGGTCTCAAGCAGATCGACCGCGGCGGGATCGTCGGCGTCATCGATATCATCGACTGCGTGACGGAGAGCACGTCGCCGTGGTTCTTCGGTGACTATGGCTTCGTGCTCGCCAATCCTCGGCCGGTGCCGTTCATCCCTGTCAAAGGCGCGCTCGGCTTCTTCAACTGGAGGAAGCAGTGAACGCCGCCCAGCGCGCCGCGCGCGACCAGGAGATCGAAACCCTGTTCCGCCAGAACACCCCGCAGGTCGTCATCGCCGCCCGCGTCGGACTCCAAATCTCGCGCCTGCACGACATCCTTGAGGCCCGCGGCTTGGTCCCGCCACCCAAGAAGGTCGAGCGGGTCACGACAACGGTTTGGGATTATGCCGAGGGCGACCGCCTGCGCCGCGCGATATGGAGGCGCCAGCGCGAGGGTGCGCGAGCAGCTCTGGCAGCAATGGTGGGGCAGCAGCGGTGACTGAGGCATCAGCCAAGATCGAGCGGCCACGATTTGCCGCACGCGTCATCAACGGGCGAGTCGTGGCCGATGATGCTTGGTCTCAAGAGGTCATCGACAAATTGCCGGCGAGCCGACTGATGTTCGAGGTCGACACGGAAACGGCCGAGGACGGCGTCCGTGCCATGATCATGGCCGGCGTCAAGGTGCTATACGACAATGATCCCGAAAGCGGGCCGGGAAGAAAGAACCCCACCCCACGGCACTTGCGACGACATCTCCTCCGCGCGACCGGCTTTGTTGAGCCAGTTCATCACCGCATAGACGGTTTCAAACTGGAGGCCCGCTCTATGGCAAAAGGCCTGTTCGATCTCGAGGAGCTACAAATCTGTCTCGAGCTGATGCGGACCTACTGTTTCGAGCACTACGGCTACGACCCGTTTCAAGCCTGGCAGGACGAGCACCCGACATGAGCGGCTTCGAGAATGTCGGCAAGACGATCGAGTTCGCCCTGCGGCTCAAGGCCGACATGCAGAAGATCGGCAAATCGCGAGGTCGGCGGAAGTGCCCGCGAGAGCACGCCGACGGCCAGGAGCATTACGTGCACGCGCGACTCCTGGGTGCGAAGCAGCATATCCACATGGCCTGCGATGATCCGGCCTGCGACCTGAGGTTGATGGAGTGACCCGCCACAACTTCTCCCCCGCCGTCAAGAAGGCCGCGCTGGAGCGCGCCGGCTGGCGCTGTGAGGCAATAGGGCCTCGATACGGCCTCCCGCCCGGCGAGCGATGCAACGCCGATCTGAGGGTCACTGGCGTCGAGCACGACCACTATCCGCTCGGCGCCCATGCCGAAGGCAGCAACACGCTGGAAAATGACGTCGCCTGCTGCCCCGCGCATAACCAGTATGCGGCCAACCACACCGACAAATCCGTCGAGGCGAAGATCAAGAGGGTGCAGCGCAAGCACGGACGCCGGCCGGACACGCGCAAGCCACGCCCGAAGATCAAGTCACTCGGTTTCCCGCCAGGCCATCGACCGCTCCGCAGCGCCAACAATCTCAAGAGGGTGCGCTGATGCCCAAGTCGACGCCCATCGGCGCCTACCCAAGCAAGAGCGCGGCCGTCATCGATCTGTTCTTCAACCAGAACAAGCCGGTGCGCGAGATCGCGGCTTTCGTTCAGCAGAGCGAGAGCAACATCACGGCCACGATCGCGACCGAACGCGCCAGGCGCCGGCGCAAAGACATGTCACCATGGCAGCGCGAGAGGGCCATGCGGATATTGCCTCAGATCTTCGATGTCGTCGCCGAGGCGTTGGGCACCCGGCGATCAGCGCTGATCCAATTCATCAAGCACACGACTTTCCCATCTGCCGCGCCCTCATCGGCAGACGTCAGCGGTTCATCCCCCATTGCCGCTGACACACCCGCCTCGGTCGACGATACGACCTCCATCGTCTCGACCGGGGCGGACCTATCCAGATCTGATGTGTCCACTCCCCCGGATGCATCGGCGGTCGGCGGGGGCGAGGAACCGGAGCCAGATCCCGCCGACCATCAATTACCGAACGCGGAGACCGACGTGCTCAGAATGAAGCCGGCGACGCAGGCGACGTGGGACGAGAAAGTCTCGACTGGGCTGGTGACGCTCAAGGACCCGGTGTCGGGCCTCTACCTAAACCTCGATGGCTCCGCCCTCACCGCCGATCGACGCTACATCTACCGAGGTTCGATCGCCCAGGCCCGCACCATGAGAGCGAAGAATCCCATCGCAAAGGGGTTGAGCTTTCGCACTTTCAGCGCACCAAAATCCTAACAGGGAGACCATCCATGCCAGCACGCGCTAAAGCCTCAACTGAGGGAACCGATCCGGTCACCGTAGCCGAACCGGCAAATGACCACGACGCGGCCAGCCAGCCTGTCGCTGTGACGGAAGAAGCGCCGGCGGCAACAGAGACGCCATCAGTGCCGGCGGTCCCCGCCACGACGCAGCAACCTGCTGAGCCGGGCTTACCGTCCCCTCATCAACTTCACGCAAAAAATTGGATCGAGAAAACCCGCGTCGACTGGCAATTGTTTCGCAACGGTCATGACGCCTTGGTCTCCGAGCTCAACGGTCTCGACGCCGCGCACGATCAGCAGCAGAACCAGCGGCAGGCCGAGTTCGCCAAAGAGACCTTGAGGATCAGTGCCGAGCACGACATCAAGCGCGACGAGCTCATAGCGCGCATCAACGACATGCTCGATGGTCTCGCCGTCACCGAGAAGGCGATCGAGCACTACAACGAGAGGATGCAGCCGGAGACCAAAAATCTCCGCGATGACGAGCAGCAGGAGGTGGAAAAATGATGATACCGAGTTGGGCATATGTGGGCGCGAAGGTTGTCTGCAAGACCGCATTTGGCGCCGCCGGCACAACGATCAAACCAATGGTCGGCACAGTTTACACCATCCGAGAGTTCGACGAAGTCGATATAGACCCGTTCATCCGACTCGTGGAAATCGTTCAGAGGGCGGGCTGGGACGGGTTCGAGCCAAGCTTCGATATCTCATACTTCCGACCCGTCCATACCCGGCGTAGCGACGTGCGAATGGTCAAATCACTCGTGCGCAAGATGCCCGCCAGCGAGCGCCTCGATCGGCTCGAGGAGCTTTTGAACGAGACTGCGCCATGACCAGCTTTCTTGCGCCCTGGGCATTCGTCCTCTCCGTATTCATCTTCGGCGTGGTGGTCGGTTTCGTGGTCGGCGCGACATTCGGGTCGCGGATAAGCGACGAAGATTAACCGGCCGTAAACCTATCGCGCGCACACTGGCCTCGGTTCAACAGCCGAGGCTTTTTCATGCGCGAGCATCTGATTAGATGGACCCGTTTAGAGCTCAGCGATCGAGACGCCGAGATCCTCACCCAAATGCTCAACGAAAAGCCCGCCGAGCGTGAGCCAGGCGGGCCGAATGATCGTCAGACAGCATCAGGTGCCGATGGGCGGCTGCTTCGGCGCAGTCGCATCGATCGCGAGGGCAAGCTGATCGGCTGATGCCTTGAGGTCGGCAGTCAGCGCGGCAAGCTTGGCCGGGTCCGTGCCGGCCGCCGTCACCATATCGGCGAGACGGTTGAGCGCGACCACGGCGGAAGCCTGAGTGCCTTTTACGGCCTCGACTTCATTGGTGAGGTCGTCGAGTTCTTTGGACATAGTCAACTCCATGTTGAGGCTGGTTGCATCCAGCCGGATGTCGAGATCGAGCTTGCGCGCGATTTGGTAGAGGACGGCGCGGTCCTGTGAGGTGAACATCACATATGTACTCCGAGAAACGGGAGCACAATCTTGAAGATAATGATGAAGCCCGCAACAGCGATGGTACCCCAAACGCCCCATTCGCGGAAGGGCGGCTGAATGAATGGCGCGGTCCGAAATAGCCAGACGAGGAAGCTGGCGACGATAACGATGGCGAGGAACAGCCAAAGCGGCGATAGATCACCCATAGCATGGCTCCGGGCGGCGAGTGCCGCGACCATCAACGTCCACAAGTCACGTTCGTTGCTATGGCCTGCCCTTAGGCTTAGTGAACATAGCAATCACAAAGAACGGTGTTCCGAGCAGAAACGCCACCGTCACGAGATCAAGGAAGAGGTTGACGAGGAAGCCAACAAACATGGTTTTAGTCCCTTACTTGAGAAAATAAGCAGCCGTGGCAAAGGCCGCCGCGATCAGCCCCCCGCCCGCGACGATGTAACCCCAGATCGCATTGGCGCCAGCGCCGCGGCCGGAACTCTCATATCGGAATTGCTCGAGTTTGCTGAGCCGATCGTTGACCTGTGTCGAAAGCAGGATGGCGGATTGCTCGACCTGGCGGCTGAGCATGTCGCTGATGCGCTGCTCATAGTGGTTGCGCATCGAGGCAAGATCGTCGATTCGGCGCGTTTCAGCCGCCCTCAGTCCATCTTGGCGTAAGGATTCGGCCCTTACGAGGTCCAGCACATTTGCGGTGGGATCGATAACAGCTTCTTTGCTTTTCCCCATCGCATGACCGTCACTTCAACCGCGACTTGAGGTCGGCCATATCCTGGCGCATGTCTTTGTAGAAGGCGTCATCGACCGCGATGCGTTCGGACTTCAGCCCGAGAGCGGCGTTGGCGAGCTGCAGTTGCGCCGCGAGGTCGCCGATGCGCGTCTGCTGGTCCGTCATGATCCAGAGCACTAGGCTGATGACGCAGGCGGCCAGGATGTAGGCGCCGATGCGGATGAGGCGTTCAGTCATCCTTGCCACCCCGGATGCGCTGCCACAGGCTGAGCGGGTCCTGTGAGGCCCGTAGGAGCCATTTGATCAGGTTCTGCGCCGAGATGGCGAAGATCGAGGCCACGCCGTATCCGACTTGTTCGGACCAGCCCATGAGGGCGATGATCGATGACGCCGCGATGACGCCGACGATAGTTCCCGCAAAGATCGCGAGGATGGCGCTGGGGAACGTGTACTTCTTGCTGTCGATTCCGACCGAGACAATAGCCATGCTGAATGCCGCCATGATGGTGAGGAATTTCGCGCTGATTATTGCAACGCCGGCCGTGAGGAAATCGCCCAAAACAAATCATCCTTGACCAAGCCTCAGGCTTATCAGCTCGTCAGAGCCACCTTGCCTGCAACAACCTTGGGCTTGTTGAAAAAGGTCCGGAGGACCGGGATTAGCACGCCATTAAGCAGAGCAGTGATGACCGCTGCCACTGCGACTGTTGCCTTATCGTCGAGCTGGATGCCGATATGGGAAAGAAAGCCGTTGAGCACCGCAATGATTGCGGCGGCGCCAGCCATTGACGCCCAGGCGATCTTGCTGGTGAGGAAGTTCAGCAGATAGTCGCTGGCGATCGCCGGGACGGAGAACGTCGGCAGTGACCACTTGACCACCTCAGGCGGCTTGGCCTGAAGCCCAAGAGACTGCATCGTAGCATCGTCAGGCTGGCCCGTGGGAGGTAGCGGGACGGACTCCTGATACTTAACCAGCGCGGCCTGCGTGACAGTCCCGAATACGCCGTCAACGTTGGTCTTGCCGTTCGGATCTAGAGCGTCGAGAAAGCCCTTGGTGATGAGTGCGCGTTGCAGTGCGGAGGCGTCGAAAGTGCTCATTTAGTTCTCCTTTGAGGAAACAGGTGCGCCAACGGAAGAGAGATGCACAACCCGGACATTATCGGGTTGGGCAATCTTCCACGGGGCGCGGCGGATTGCGATGATAGGTGACTTGGGCTTACGAACGATGTCGACGGCATCGCCCTGGTTGCCGCCGAAGCAGTGATAATGGGTGGCGTCTTCCCCGACATACATGGTCACGTGACCGCCCTGCCCGCGGGGAAAGACCAGTACATCACCGAGCATCGCCACATGCTGAGCGGTGCCCCACGACGCCCAATTGCGAGCCCATAGGGCGTTGCCGTTCGGGTGGTAGTCCCAGCCGGCACGCTTGGCGCAGATCGAGATGAAGAGCCCACACCACGCGGTGGAATCGCCGGGATAGGTCGTATGGACCTCATTGGCCCAATCGATAATCTCTGGATTGTTCTTGGGGCCGGCGACCTCGTGCACGCCGTAGAGCTTCAGTCCCTCGAGCAGCATCTTGGGACCAGTCTCATCGAGCAGCCATTCGTAGCCTTTTTGCATCGCCTTAGAACCTCATTCCGCTATTGTCCCGATTTCCTTGCGAGTACTTCCGACCCCAACAAAATATTTCCCATCGCCTCGCATAAATGTTTGGGTCGGAACATAGATCTGATCGCCAGTTAAGGAGATCGATGCAGCGTTGGCAATCTTTAGATGCCCACTGTCGTTCGGATGAACTTCATCGAACATGTCAGAGGTTGTTAGGACGCTGCACACGTCGGCCAGCGCCACGTTCAATCCGTACCCGGCGAGTTCTGACACGAGAGCAGCAAGGGCAACGTTGTAGGCATCAACATTTGCCTGCGAGCCAGCCGGGTTGCCGTTCAACTCGTATTGGAGAGCGTGCGGAATGTTGATGACACACGCTTTCCCCAGAGGCGCGCCGGTCGAGAAATATTGCAGGTAACACCAATTGCCAGGATCAGCGTTGAGCGCCGTGACCTCGCATGTGTGTAAGCCCGCGCCGAGGCCGGTCAGGCCGAACGCGGCGGGGCCGTACTGCCGATTGTACATGGTGGTCACGATGCCGCCGACCGCGAAGGTCGTCTTGACGACACCGTCAATCCTTACCTGTAACGAAGTTGGATTAGCAGCCTGGCGCAACGTGCCGATAATGAGGTTCGGCCCCGTAAATGAGAACGTGGCTTTAGAGCCGTTGGCATTTGCCGCGTAAGTACCGAATGGGGCGCCTGTCGTCCAAGAGCCGGTCAGCATGGACGATGCGATTGGCGTGATGACGGAGGCCATTCGCGCTATCTCGTAGCGCAGCCCGTCGATGAAGTAACCACGCTTCGTGGCATCTAGATTGTACCAGCGTTCGTCGTTGGTCCCGAACTCGAAGATGTGTACATCGTTGGCGGTCGGCGGCACCCCCATGATTCCGTCATAGGCATCCATGACCATGAAGGATGTATAACCGTGGTTGACGAGCGAGACGCCCATGCTGGTGGCCAGCAGTTGCGCAAAACACCTACTCGGGTCGGATGCCCCTGCTCCGGCTGGAAGCGAGTCCCCCCATGCGTGTAGCGTCATGTCAGTCTCGCGTTAAGCGTATGCTGTGAAAACGACGGCGTTCCAGTTGCGCCAGTAGCCGTAAAGGAGAAGTTCGATCGCATCCAATACGCTGTCGTGAAGGAGGTAGATGTCACAGTGATGCTTGCAGGAGTCCCGATCCCCTCGATGGTCAACGACCCGGTCACATAGTTAACCCCCGGAACGCTACGCATTGCGACCGGGAGTTCAGTATAAGTGGCAACAGTAGTGGTTGCGGCCTGCGTTCCGCTGGCATAAACGACAGAATAGTATCGCTGGCTCTTTCTCGTTGCATCATCGATATTCACCGGCACCCAAGCCGGAGCCACACCCGTTGCATCAGGATCGGGGGAGAAGCTGAAATCCCCCACGCGCACGACATTGGTGTTGAGGCTCAGCGCATTGAACTGCGTGCTGGCGGCATAGAACGTCGATCCCGACCACGTTGAGGCAGAGCCGCCTGTGAAAGTTGACCCTGCCGCCAGCACGATGTCCCAGGTAATGAGAGTATCGTTATCGACCGTCCATGTGCCCGAAGTATCACCCGGCACCACGAGATCGATGCGCTCCTCGGTGTTCGCCGCGGTCGGTGTGAATGGGATGGCGATGTGCCGATTGCCCGAGCGGTTCTGACCGTGGAGGTGATAGGTACCGGCCGGACCCTTGAACTGGAACGAGCGGGTCGCTGGAATAGCGCTGGCGGTGCCCCATTTGAGGTCGGCAACGTCGAGGCCTTCGATCTTGGTGGTGAGCAGCACGAAGTCGCCGGCCGACAGCGACGCCTTGGCCGTGGTGCATTTCCACTCGACCTGATGCGCTGAGCCGTTGAGTGTCGGGCCTGCGATCTGCTGAATCGACATCGCGGCGGTCGCGGCGGTGAAATACATCGCCAGATTGTCGGTCGCGAAGTAGCCGTTGGTCGTGCCGAGCGTCGTGCCGTTCTGCTGGCTGACTTCGCAAGCCGGATTCCACTCGCGGTTGGTGCGTGACCGCAGCGTGTCCTTGAGACCTCGACCGATGATATAGACCGAGACGATCCCGCCCTCGGCCTGGAATAGCAGCAGGTCACCGCTCTTGGTGGTGTAGCTCGTGGTCGCCGAGCCGTTGACCAATAGCGTCGAAGAGGCGGTGAGCTTGAACACACCCGTCGCGCGGGCAATGCGCATATCACTGTTGGCGAGCGTGACTGCAGTAATCGTCGTCGTGCCGCTGATGTCAACACGCGGCCCGGTCGCCGTGGTAAGATTGATCGTGCCAGCCGAGGGAATATCAGTGCCTTTGGCGGTGAGCGCGTCCCATGAGCCGATCTGGCCAGCTGCACCGAGGCCGACCGAAAGCGGCCATGCGGTGTTGAGCATGTTGATCAGATCGTTGACGAGCGAGTTCTCTAAAGCTGAAAGTATGGTGGTCGAAGCGGCCACAGTATTACTTCCGGGAACAGCAGAAGCGACCCCTGATCCGTTGCGCGGCATATTAAGCCCCTGCCTTGACAAGCGTGGTGTATGAGATGTACTCGCTTATACCATGTCGTACAAAAACAAGCACCCGCTTTACCTGACTTGGTACATGATGAATCGCCGCTGCACCTATGAAAAGAGCACCGGATGGGAAAATTATGGGGGGCGCGGCATTCGCGTCTGCGAACGCTGGAAGAACAGTTTCGAAGCGTTCCTCGAAGATATGGGGCCGAAGCCGACGCCCAAGCATACTCTTGATCGCCACCCCGATAAGAACGGCAATTACGAGCCCAACAATTGTCGCTGGGCGACCCGTCGCGAGCAATCGCTCAACACTCGTCGCACGCTGATAATTGATGTCGCAGGCGTCCCTGTACTCGCAAATCTCGTCGGAGAGACCTTGGGGTTCAAGGCGCGGACTATCGCCAACCGCGCGAAAAACGGGCGCCCGATCGAAGAAGTTCTCTCGGCCAAGCACCTTAAGGGCTACAACTTCCAGCCCGAGGAGCTCGAGAAGGCCTGGGCTCACAATCGCGGCAAGACGCATTGCCCACACGGCCACGAATATACGCCAGAGAATACCTACATCAATTCTGGTCGCCGGCATTGTCGCATCTGCCTGAACGTTCGCGGCCAAGCGTGGCGCGACAAAGTCCGCGCTGAAGGATTCGACCCAGCCAAACCAGCTGCTCTGCGGAGGAAGCCTCACCCTACTCCCCCGTAATCCAACGTTTGGTGTTCATGCTGTCCGGCAACACGGCGTTCACCCCGAAAATGCTTTGATTGCCGCCGTTGACGCCAGCGAGATCGTTTGAGGTCACGGTGGTCGAGCCGTTATAGCCGACCTGCGGCGCGTAGCCACCGCCATTGCCGAACAGCGAGAACAGGTTGAACCCGCCGTCGCTTGGTGCCGCAACGACTGCAGGCGCGCGCTGCGAGACGAGCCCGCCGATGCCACCCATGCCCTGATTTGCGACCGACCAATCGGTTTGACCGAGGCCGGCCGCGCCCCATCCGCCAGTCCATGGCGTGCCGATAATGCCCTCACGCTTCGCCACAGCGAGCGGCGCGGCGACCACACGGGGTTTCGGCGGAGGAGCGACGAGCGCGGCGACAATAGCCCGCTGCGCTGGCGTGGTAGGTTGCTCGCCGGCGAATGCCAGCCCGCCGCCTGAGGCGAGACGGTCCTGATCTTTGTTCAGCACCACCGACCCGCGCGGACCGGGCACAGCGGTGTCCGACGATGCCACCCGGAGCGTTCCGACCTGCTTGGGCGGATTGGCCCAGGTCCCGGCCTTGTAGCCGGCGCTCACCGGATAATTCGGATCGTTCTGCACGTCATAGGGCGATGAGGCGAGGATCGCCTGCGTGATGGCGGCGCCGCGCGCCTTGGCCATTTCGGCGGCCTTGCGCTCGGTCGCGAGCTGCAGCTGCTCGAGCGGCGTCGTCGGAACGTTGTTAACGATCGACGGGTCTTGGATGACCTTAAGCAACTGGGCCATTGTCGCCCCCTTTCCCCAGCGCTACATAGGGGGCATGGGAAAGACAACCACTGAACGCATTTCGTTTTGGGTCGGCATTCTCGTGGTGGCGGGTTTTATGATCTGGCTGCGCCATCACTGAGCCTCCTGCATCGCTAAACCGCGAGCTCCGAGTGCAATACCCGGCGAAGATGCCAATATGGCCTGGACGATGGCTCTTTGCTTGTCGCCCATGACGGCGGGGCCACCGCGCCGCACTAGAGCATCCGCGACCGCCGCATTCCGCTTCTGCAGAGCCGTAGCAGCCATGCGAGCGCCAGCGCCAGTTCCCATGACCGCCGCCGCCCCAACTGGGCCGCCTGCCAAATATCCAGCACCAGCGCCACCAAGCGCACTGACAATGCCAGTCGGCGCAGCCTTGCCGAAGTACCGGAGGATATTCTCGATCGGCCCACCGCTTGCCACCTTTCGGATCGCGTCGATTTCTTCCTGAGTGTAGCCCGGAAGATCTCCCTTGATATAGCGACGATCGAGAGCGCGGAACTCGGTGCGGAGAGCATTCTCGAAGCCTGACCCTGAGAACTGGCCGGCGCGATTGCCAGCGAGTTCGATGGCTTGCTCGATCTCCTGCCCCTTCATCGCCTTGTGGTAGAGCGCTGAGGCTTGGCTGAGTTCAGGCACCCCTTGCGCGACCACCTGATCAAATTTGCGCAGCATGATCGTGCCGATGCGCTTCTCGCCCGAGTCGGCGCTCGCCGCGGCGTCCTGTAGCTTCCGGCGCACCGACTGCATCTGTGGCACGGTCATCGAGCCATGCGAGTAGTCATCAAACGTCTGCAGGGCGTTGACGATCTTCGGATAGGACGTATCGACGCGACCAGTCGGCGAAACGAGACCTTCATTCTGGGCGAGCTCGTACATGCGATCCGAGAGGTTGATCGTGCCTTCCTGGCTCATCTGCACGCCCGAGTCGCGCGCGGCATCGTAGATCTTGCCCGCCTGCTCCTTGAGCGCTTCCACAGTCGGCGCGGCGGTCTTGCCGAAGCTCTTCACGACATTGGTCACGACACGCTCACCGCCTGGCACGGCAGCCGACACCAACGACGGCACCAGCGCATCGCGCACGGCATCTTGGAATGACTTGCCGCGCGCCATCTGATCGGCAGTCGTAAGCGCCGCCGTTGAGCCGAGAGAAGCACCAATGCGCTGTGCCGTACTTCCGGTCAGCCCGAGGATCTTGCCGCCCAGCGATGTGGCGCCGGCGACGGCCAGCGGTGCGACAGTGCCAGTAACCTCTCCGACGGTCGACGCCGTTGGAAATTGCTGCTGATCGGACGCATTCAATGCGGCCCGAACATCCGGTTTCTCGCCATAGGTGAGCGCATCGAGCTTGTCGGCCGCGCTGTTCAACATCGGCCCGACGATTGGGACGCCGTTGAGGAACCCATGCGCAAACGAATTGATCGGGTCGAGGATTGGCACGCTGCTCGGCGTGTAGCCTGGCTCATTGACCTTCGGGACGCCGTTATAGCCCATGGCGCTCAACAGCGGACCGACCAGCGGCACGCCGCCGAGGTTCGGCTGCGCCGAAAGCGTCATTGGGCCGGCCGGTGCGTTGGGTGCCTTATCAAGCGGCGGCGCATCCTGCCATTTGGACGTGCCTGCGCTGGCGACTGTAGCGGTCGCTGGCTTATCCACCGGAGGGGCTTCGCTCCACTTCACGGCTTCACCCGCGGCACACCGTCGGGACCGATGAAGTGAGCCCCGGCGGGCAGAGCCTCGAACTGGCGGTCGGCCTCTTTGCTGTCCTTGCTGAGCAGCTTGGGCGCGCTCGGGGTGCCGTCACCATCCGGGGGCGGCTTATAGTTCGGATCGACAGTGGCTGGATCCACGCCCATGGCGACGAGCGCCTCAGCCGAGTGCTCGTTGAGGAACTGAAAGTCGGCGGGCTTGCCCATGGCGTTCTGATATTGGTCGCGCAACGCGGCGACACGCGACTGCAGCAGCGTGATCGCCTGCTGAATCGAGGCCTTCTGCTGATCTGGACCGGCGTTCGCATCGAGGTTACGCATCCAGCCGGCGATCGATTCCACGTCCGAGGCACCGGAGCCCTTGAATACCTTGGCGAGTTCATCGGCCGAGGCCTGCTGGGCGACCTGAAATTTCTTGATCGCCGGATTGTCGGTGTTGGTCTTGTAGGTGTTCACCGCCATGTTCCACGGCGTGAAGCCTGAATTGCCGAGCTCGCCCGAGGCCTTCATCAACTCGTTGAGGTGGCCGATCACGAGATTGGCCGAGTTCAGCGCCGAAGCGGCGGGGCCGGAAGTGAACGATTTGCGCGCCGCCATGCGAGCCGGGAACTGCGAAGCGTCATAGGTCGGATCGAACGCCTTGGCGTCCTCGATGAGTTTGAGCTGCGCATCGCCACGCTTAGACGCAACACGGGGGTCGAGTTCGTAATTGGCGACGGCCTTGACGGTCTGCGCATATTTCTGATCGGGGATCGACTTGAGAAACGCATCCTGCGACGTCGGATCCGGCGTGCCCTGATCGGTCAAGGTGACGACAGGCGCGTCCGGAGTAATCGCGCCGGGCGGCGTGATCCACGTCTTGTTATTCGGGTCATAGATCGAGCCGCCACCAGCATTGACCAGCGGCTGCGCCGGCTTGGCCTTCATCTGGTCGATCTGGGCCTGCTTGTATTGCCGATCGAGTTGCTGCGACGGATCGGTCTGCTCGAGGTTCTGAGCCAGCAGCGCCCTGACCACGGCCTCTTGGTTCGGATTGGCGAAGCCGTTGCCGGCGAGCGTTTCGAGTTGCGATCGGGATGGCGTGCTGCCCAGCGCATCGAACTGCTGCGAGAAATCGCCCTGGGCCTTCGACAGCGCCTGGTCGTGGCGTTCCTGCAGGGTATTGCCCACGAGGGTATCGGTCAGGCCCTTGGCGCCCTCCCAGAAGTTCGTTGGCAGCTTGTCGCTCGAGGCCATGAGCGCATCGATCACGGCCTGCTGCTTGGCCAACGCTTCGGGCGTGACCTGCGAGCCTCCGGGCCCCCAAACAAATGGGAGTGTGACGGCCATTTATACCGCCTCCGGGATCTTACGCGCATCAACCGCGAGCAGCCCGCCTATCCGGCGCACTGCATCCGGCCGGCGTTCGGCCACGTCCTGGGCGATCACGCCCTCGCGGATCGTGTCGGGATCGTCCCAGAGGTAGCGATAGGTCGCCGTCGGGATGCCGTCCTCGGTCTCGCCGCCATCGTATTCGATATCGGTCTTGGTGCGCTCGTCGGAGAGCTTGAGCAACGAGGTGCCAATGCCGAAGAGGCCGCCCAGGGTCTGGTTGGTGTTGTTGTTCGCGGCGTTCACCGCGGCAACCTGCTGGTTGTAGTTGGTGTTGGTCAGGCCTGCGATGTCGACCCCTGCGATCCCGGTTGGCGACACGCTCGATTGCGGAGTCGACGCGAAAGACGGGCTGGTGACGCCGCTCTGGCCGGCGAGAGCGAGGATCTCGTTGATGGGCTGGTTGCGCAGCGCGAGTTGGTCCTGCAACGCCGTGGTGAAGTTGCCGACATTGGCCGCATCGTAGGCGGCTGACTTGTCCTTGCGGAAGTCGGAGAACGCTCGGGTGTAGGCGTCGGACTGATCGCTGATGCCCTTGTTGGACAAGGTGCTGGCGAGGGTGGCTTCGTCCTGCGCCCAGGTCTTATCGAGCGCGCCCTTGGTCAGATTTTCGAGGTAGTCCTTTTGCGCGGTGAAGTCGATCGGCGTGGACAGCAAGCCACCGAGCCGGCCAGACTGAGTCTTGGCGAGCTCGGAAAGGTTTTGCTTGGTGCCCTCGTTGGTGTCGAAAAGCGCCTGCTCGACCGGGGAGAGCGTCTGCGTGGCGGTGCGGATCGGGGTGCCATCGGGATTGGTGCCGGTGGTCGAGTAGGTCAGCGAGCCGGTCGGCGTGACCTGATTGATCGCATTGAGGTTCGACTGCGCAATGGCCGTTTCTTTGTTGGCCTTCGCCTGCGCCGCGGCGGTGTCGGTATTGACCTGCGTCTGAGCGGCAGCGGTCTGGGCTACGGACGGCGGAGCGGGAGGAGCTTGCTGGCAGATTTTTGATCACCCTCAGAGACGAGAAAGCGTTTCGTCTGAGGAAGCCGCTGGCTACAAATACCGCGAAGCCGACCCTTTGGCAATCAATGCAGCGGCGCTCCCGGATGGTGAACGGCTTTGGCGGCGAGATAGGCTTCATGCGCCGCCTCTGGCGTGTCGAAGCTGCCGAGATAGAAGAATTGCCGATCAACCGTAATGCCAGCATACCACCTACCCGGGGCGGCCTGCCTTACGCCTCGTAAACCACTGGCGCCACGGGCATCCATATTCCACGCCTGCTCTTGCATGGTCGCGGGTCTCAGATTTTCCCAGCGATTGTCGGACTTAACCCGATTCCAGTGATCGATGGTGTCGTCTGGCCACTCGCCGGTCATGTAGAGATAGGCCAGTTGGTGCGCTCGGTAGATGACCCCATCGACGCCGATGTTGATGTAGCCCCGGGCCTCGACGCATCCTGCGATGGTCCCGGGCTTGAACTTCTTGCGCCCAACGCTGAGTTTGCGGGTGAAAAGACCGCTCAGCGGGTCATAGTCAAAAAGCTCACGCAGACGTTCCCGGGTCGGAACTGGCGTCTTTCTTTGGCGCATTCTTGGGGTCCTCGAAGTTGTAGACCATGACAGTGGCGGCCCGACGCCACCCCATCCGCTCAAGCATTAGTACCACGCGAGGGTCGGTCGTGGCAGTCGCCCACGCCCTTAAAACACCGCGGGATCGAAGTTCTTCAATGATGAATTTGGTGAGGCGCCGACCGATACCGTTTCGGTGCGCCTTGGTCACGAAAATAGTGTCCTCGGAACTGATGGGCTGAGAATTATGCATGTCCGATGTCAAATAAATATTGGCATAGCCGACTGGGGCGCCGTCGAACCGCACGACAAAAGTCAGGATGTACCCTGCATCCATGCCCTTGAAATATTCATCGAGCCGCGGCGCGTAGGGACCGATCGGGATGCCCTGCGAGGCGAGGCGGTCCTGCATCTCGGCATAGTGCTGGCGATAGAGCGGGTCGAGCTCGGGGTGAGCGGTGTGGCCGCTCTCGAGGCCAATGGTGTAGGTCACGTCAGCATGATCTCGCCGCTCTCGACCAGCGCCGACACCTGCAGCAGTTTGGCGTTCGGGGTCACAGTGCCGCCCATCGACATTTGCACCTGAACGGCGTGCGCAAAGCCGGACTGGTTCACGGAAACCCAGCCGGAATTGTAGGCATAGAGCGTGGCGCCCGTATCCCATTTCGAGACGTCCCAGAGACCAACATCCCACTGGCCTGGCGCCGTGATGTCGGGCTGCGCGTTCGGCGGCGAGGGGAGCAGGATGGCGAAATTGACTGAAACCGAGATCAGCGGATTGATCGGGGCCGCGATGATCCAGCGCGAGATCGCCGAGATGACGGTCTTTTGGAATCCGGGCTTGCCCATGTCCGACCAGCCGAACACGGCGACCGGGTAGTAGATCGCGCCGACGTCGGAGGCGCCGATTTCCATCTGCTTGATGGTGCCGTCATTGGAGCCAAAATAGACGAACTCGTTGTGCAGCGCGAGACAGCGCGTGTTCCAGCCGGTGCGTTTACACCACGCCCCGGTGGTCGTGTTTGCGACGTAGCACCATGGTGGAGTCGCCTGGTCGTCGGCGGTGACCGGGTTAGAGACGATCATGCGCTGGCGATTTGGCCAGATCACGCCCTCCCATGGCAATGCGCGGCGGGTGCGGGCGTCCACAACCCAGTCCGGCTCGATCGCCCTGGAGACGGCATAGGAGCCGATATTGGCCTTGTCGCGACCCTTGAGGGTCGACACCGGGATAGCGCCTTGCTCGGTGAACAGCAGCAGATCCGCCGCGGCCTTGACGAAGGCGTTCTTGCCCAGCGGTTTTGGCGCATCGTAGACGCCAACCAGCGCCCATTTGGTGGCGTCCGATGGGTCGGTGCCGTTGTAGATCGCGACCTCGCCCTGGGTCGACATGATCACCAGATTGGCGTTCAAGCCGTCGCCGGCATCGAGCGACCATGTCGCCGTGAACAGCACCGCACCGCCCTTGCGGAAGATACCCGCCAAGCTGATCTGGATCGCAGCGCCGCCGATTGCGCCGACCGGCAGTGCCCAGACGTTCATAGTGCCGCCCTGCACAAAGAACAGCCGGTTCTTGTAGGCGTTGACCTGGCTGAGCGTTGAGGTAGTCACCCCCGTGATCGCGGGAACCGAGACGCCATCGATCGCGGTGTAGGTCGTGCCGTCATAGAGCAGCGGCTTATCGGTATCGTTGCAGGCGTAGAGGTAATTGCCGCCCGAGGTCGCGAAATTCTGTGTCGAATAATAGTTGGTGGTCCGGCCCGTCACGTCTGCCGAAGGTGGAACGGTCGGACTGCCCGGCGTTGTGATGTCGAAGATTTTGCCGTTGCCGGCCGCAGCGAGTTTGTGTGTCGTGCCGCCGATGTAGGCCCACATCGATTCGCATGGGAACGCGCCGATCGTCGCGTAGAGCGCCGAGCCGCCCATGACCGAGATGCCGACCTCGTCGGGAAAGAAGTTCTCAAGCCGCTCGGCCGGAGGACCGTAGAGCTTGAACGGGACCTTGCCATCAGCTGCCGGGTTCTTGGCCGAGACCCAACCGCCAGTCGGGGCCGGGAAATGGACCGGAGCGCTTTCTGGTTCAAACTGGGGTTGAACGGGGACGCGGCGGCCAGCTGCATACGGCATTACGGCCCCCCGTTGTCGATCACCGGCCAAGGCGCCGCGATGTCGACCCCTGCGGGGTAGCGGCCCGGTCCGACGGCGATGATCTTGCTGCCCTTGTCGTTGCCGATCAGCACTCCGAGCGCATCCTCGAAATCCGAGGTATCCTGCGCATAGGGGCGGCCTTTGTCCTGCTTCCACTTGGCGATGAAACCCAGTTTCAACAGGCGCTCGCCGACCGTCGTGTCAGGGGTCAGCCGGAAGATGTCGCCATCCGCGGTAATCGCTGTCTTGGGCGTGCCGCCACTGTCGGTGAACTGCAGGTTGGTCTCGTAGAAGAATTGCACCGTTGCAGCCAAAGCCATCGGGGCAGTCTGGCCGCCCATGCGGATCTGGATCAGGTTGCCGTAGATCGTCCACATCCCGACGACGGGAGTGAAGTTCTGCGAGATCATCCCCAGCCACAGGTCGGAGTCGACGATATGGGTCAGAGGCCGATTGGGGTTCGAGGACGGCCATAAGCTCGCTTTCTTGAGCATGCGGGCGTAATTTGCGGGGAAGCTAAACCCCAAGGTCACGCCGTCTCCGGTTAGCGTCCCTAGGGCCTTGTAGGCCTGCCAGTCGTAGCGATCGCGGATCTGGGCGGCGACCTCGGCGAGGGTGGCCTGGATTTCAAGCGAGGTCGCAGTGGTGTCCGCGACCAATTGCGTCGGGCTGGTGAAGCCGCATTTCGATGACGCCTGCTGCACGACTGTGAGGATCGAAATGGCGGCCTCCTGTTAGGCGTCTTGCTTAGTCTTCGCGGCGATCTTTTCTTCGGCCTTCTCGATCAGCGTGGCGCGGCCCCAGCGACCATCGACCTTGATGCCAGCCTCGGTCAGCATGTTGGCGATGTCCTCGTCGGAGAAGGTCGCCCACTGCGGATTTTCGGTCGAGGCGGTGACGTCGGGCTCGATCTCTGTGGTTTCTGGCTCGGCGCCGGTCTTGTCCGATGACGTTAGCGCCTCGAGCTTAGCCTGCATTTCGGCGATGACGGCGTCTCGCTTGGCGAGTTCGGTGATCAGGAGCTGATCGCCGGCGCCGGCCGCCGCCTGCTCGAGGAACGCAATGGCCTGGTTCTTGAGCTCGCGGCCGCCCATGCCGAGGTTCTTGAGATTGTTGCCGTCGAGTGAGGCCAGGGCTTCGACGGTCCACACGTTGATCTGGCGCAATTCGCGGCGTTTGTTCTCGCTCATCGCCAGTGCTTCGAGCGGCGTTCCGGCCTGCGACTGCGGGTTGCCGGCTTTGAACGCGGCATATTCCTTGGCGTACTTCTCGGCATAAGTGCGCTGGTGGCGCTCACCGTATTCCGGATCGTCGACCCAGTCGGCAACTTCGTGCGCCGGGAACGTGCCGATCGTCTGCTTGTTGCCCGCGAAACTGATGTCGCAGACCTCGATGTCTTTGTGAATGGCGCGCTTAGCGGCGCGAGACGCCATTTCGTCAACAATGCCGTGCACGCGGAACACGACTCGCGTTCCAGCATTCGCATCGGGCTTGAGGTAAATTTGGTCCATCGGGGATTTCCTCGGAAGGGTTTGAGCCTATTGATTAGGCTTACCTGATAAACGCAAAAGGGGCCAGCATCGCTGCCAGCCCCTTCCGGGAGAATATATGGGAGATGGTTAGACCACCTGCCCCTGGAGGAACGGGCGGTTGATATGGACCAGCGCCAGACCGCTCGATGGCGTGCCGGTGTCGGTCGAGAACGTCGCGTTGAGCACCTGCTCGCCGTTGACCTGCGCATCGTCCACGCTGCCCGGCGTCGCCGCCAGCATGTAGACATCCGCGCCGACCACCACAGAGTTGGGGCACTTCACCGCGGCCACACCGCCGATCTGATACCAGCCGTAATAGCCGAGCAGGTTGATCGACATTGCCACAGCGACGGGCCCCTTGCCGCCCGTCGCCGGAGCGAGCGTGGTGGTGTTTAGGTACGGGTCGAACGTCACCAGCGAGCCCACCACTGTGGAGGCGACGCCCTGCAGATAGATAAACTCGCCCGCACCATACGTCGGGTCGATGGCGCGGATGATGTCGCCGAGCTGGGGGCCTGGCTTGCGACCGCCAGCGAACATCGTGGACACCGCCAGAGCGGTATCGGCGATGCGCTGCAGGCCGAGACTTGAAGTTGCGGGAACGAAGGTCATTGTCGCCTCTCAGGACGGGGTTTTTGGGGTTTGGGTCAGAGGCATCTCATGGCGAACTGTCGTAGGCCTTCCACTGGAACAGCGGATTGACCATCGTGAGTTCGGCCATGAGCCCGATATACTGGACCTGGGCGTCCTGATTGATCGGCATCATCGTCTTGCCGATCTTGGAGAAGTTGCGCTCCGGGTGGTAGCGGATGCGCAGCGCGTCGGTCATCAGGCCATAGACCGTGCTCGACGGCATATTGGAGCCGATGCCACCATCCTGCACGATTTCGGCCGAGCGGCCGGCGCCGAAGTATTTCAGCGACTGGAACCCGAGCTTGCCTAGCTGGGTCTCGTCGTTGATGCGCTGGATCGCCACCGTTGCCGCGTCGTAAGCCGCGTACGGCTCGGCCGAGGCCAAGAGCAGATCGGCGCCCTGCTTCGCCCGCGACCGGATGGTCATGAAGCGATTGAGGAATGGGCGGACCGTCGTCGAGGTCCAGCCGGTGCCAATGCCGGTATCGTAGGAGTTGATGTCGAATGTGGTGGTGCGCCAGATGGCGTTGGTCACGCGCGAGATACCGCCGTAGGTGCCCGAGTTGACGGTGGTCGGAACGGCAAGCTTGAGGCCACCGAGCTCCTTGCCGCCAAAACGAGTGCCATCCGACTGCAGCGACGTGTCGGTTTCGTTCTGGAGCTCGATTTCGGCCGCGCCGATGTGAGCTTCCATGATGTCCATCAGCTGGTTGGACCCCTCGTTGTTGAGGATATCCTCGTTGGCGAGGGACACGCCAGCCGCCAGCATCTTGGGGCGGAACTCGGCGTCGTTGAACAGCTCGGCCGGCGAGTTCGGCAGATAGTCGTAGCCGTTGTACCAGACGATGTTGCCGCTGAGCGCGTACAGCAGGCGCTCACGAATGGTGGGGCCGGAGTAGGTCTGCCAAAGGCCCTTGCGCTGCATCGTGGCGAGGAGCGCGTTGGAGTTCGAGACCAGATCCTGATAGCCGGGGGCGCGATCCTCCAGCGTCATCGACAGGATTTCCTGGTTTTTCTCGACGGTAGTCAGGCTCATTTAAGCACCCGATGTGGCGGAGATCACACCACTGAGCGCATGGCCCTCGCGATGGATTCCTTGAGTGGGGGGAGCGGTCCTGATTTACGAGACGCGGGTTCTGCACCTGCGCTTGGAGCGCCGTTGATCGATCTCGAGCCTTTTTCGATCTGCTCGCTAAGCTCTTCGGTGCTAGATTTCGAGGGCCGCGGTGATGGCGTTTTGAGCGCACTGTCACCGAGAAAGGCCCGCGCTTGATCCTGCGCCGCGACCAAAGCACTAGCATAGGCGTCGTCGGGCGACAATCCCTCGTCCTTGACCAACGTTCTGATCTGCGGCAGCAGCTTGTCCCAGTGCGGCTTGTCGGCGCCCCATTCCTGCAACGTCTGCTGGTGCCTATCCTTGACCTGTGACTGAATATGCTGCTCGACGCCGCCGAGTTTCTCCTGCAACTGAGCCACGGTACGGCGCAATTCGACCACCTCGGCGCTGGGCTGCGCCTGGCGTTCTTGTTGCTGGTTGGGCTGCTGTTGCTGACCGCCAAGAATGGCCTGCGCATATTGCTTCGGATCGATGCCGGCCGCCTTCATCACCTCGTTGATGGCGCCGACGATGTGCTGCGGATTGCCGGAGTGCAGCGCGCGATCGATCGCGATGTAGCCCTCGAGCGTGGCCTTGGGGTCGACATTCGACTGCTTGGCCATGTCGTCATAGGTCTTGAAGACCTCGTTGTAGCGGGCCGAGCCCTCGCGGTGCTTAGTCAAGCCGGCCTCGAGTTCGCGGAAGGCGCGGTGCGTCTCCTTCTGCGTCTCCTCGGGGAGTGTGGCCCAGGTCTCCTTGGCGGCCTGCGAGAAGCGCGCCGGCGGCTGGCGGTGATCGGTCGTGTCGCCGGGCTTCGCCTCGCTCTGGCGCGTGGTGGCAGCGTCCTTGACCTCGCTCTCGCGCCGCGCCGCTTCGTTCTCGGCATCGGTCTTATTGGGATCCGGCGCGAAGTGGCCATGCTCGCCGCGCGGTCGCTCCGACTTGACCGGCTCGGTCTTCGTCTCCGGCTTCGCTTTCGGATCGACCTTCTCGGTTTTCACCTCAACCTTGGGCTTGGCCTCGGTCTTCACCGCCTTCGGGTCGACCTCGGCAGCGTCCACTTTGGCCTTGGCCTTGGCGATGCTGTCACGCAGCGATGGCTTTGGCTTTTCCTCGACCTTGGGCTCGGGCTTTTTTGGCTCCGGGTCCGTGATCGGATTGTCCGGCATGACGATCGCGTTGGGATCGGGAGCCGGCGAGGCTTCGGCGACGATGGCGTCAGGCATGCGGAGTTTCCTTTACGGATGGAACGTCTCGCCACTCGGCGAAATCGAGAGATTGGCCGGTATTTGGGCTGATCGCGAGCCATAGTTGCTGGAGGATAAACCGAGCCGGCACGCCGCGCTCGACAAAGCGGATGTGTTCGGTCGGATACCACCCGCCACTCATGGCTTCTTGCGCGGTGAGAACGTTGGCGGCGAGTTCAGGTGTCCAGCGCTCGTCATCGCTCCAGTTTTGCAGCAGTTTGTCGATCATATCCGCTTTTCCTTGCCCTTGCGGGCGAGCAGCGGGCCGGGTCGCGTGATTACCTTGCGCTCATAGGTTTCCGGCGTGACTTCGCCGTTTGAGAGCTTAGCGCGGGCTTTCTCAATCGAGGTGCGAATGCCCTTCTTGTCTGGCGGTTGTCGCTTGAATGGGCGCAACCTGGCCGGGTCGTTGCCGATCTCGACGAACTTCTTGCCCTCGGCGTTGCCACTCGGCTCGTAGCTGGCGCGGATGGCGCGCTTGCTGTCGTAGATCTTGCCGTCGTGCTGGCCCTGGATCGGTGGCATCTCATCGCGGATGACATTGGGAGCGACGAGCACTTCACCTGGGCGGGCGTGGTTCGGCGGCCAATCGCTCTTGTCGTGGAGTTCGCCGCATGAGGGGCAGGCGATGAGTCGGAGGGAGCCGCGGACGGTGATCTTCATCGGGGAAGCAGTTTGAGTGCTCATGCCCTCGCGAATATCACGCGGCTCCGGTTCGGAAAAGCACGCAGTTCGCGCAAGCGCAAGGTGTTCCCACCCATTTGCCGCTGATCGGCTGCTTGGTGACCATGCATTTGAGCGGCCACGGGCACCATTCGGCCGAGCGCTGCACGAGAGCGTGCATCGATGGCGGGACCGAAAGCGGGACGGGCGCGAGTTGCGGGGTCATCGATTGTCGTTCCGGTTCATTGCCCGCTTGGTGCCGATACCTACCCAAACGAGGACCCCGAGCAGAGCCAGGATCACCCCACAGACTACGGCGAAGACCACAATCACGCTGGCCCCGCACTGATCACCGCGGCCATGATGGCGGCGAGCGGCGCCGAGAACCCGGCGTTGCAGAGGTTGGTCGCGTTGCCGGTCCTGGCGTTGACCTGAGTGGCGATCTCCACCGCGCTCGGATAGGCCACACCGCACCCGCTGATGATGGCGGCCGTGGTGGTCTGCCCGGTGAGCAGGGAGCGCTTGAGTTCGATGGCGAGCGCCGGCGGGCATCCCAAGCCGGAAAGCTGGTCGTCAACTGTTTGGGCCATTCTATGCGGGCTCCTGTTCCTTTGCGGCCTCTAGAGCCGTTTCCTGCTGCTCCATTGCAGCGTCGTTTTGGTCGGCCTGCATGCCCTGCTGGTGCTGCTGGTCGGCCGCCTGCGTCTCGACTTGGTGCTGTTGCTCATTGGCCTGTAGTTCGAGCTGGTGCTGATGCTCTTGCTCGGCCTGTTGCAGCGTTTGCTGGTGTTCCTGCATCCCGAGCGCATGCGCAAGCTGGGCTTCGAGGATTTGGCCCTGCGCCTCGTCCTTATTGTTGATCAGCGCAACGGCGATCGAAGTGATCGCTTTGAGCTTGTCGCTGGCCGATGTCGCTTCATTCTTGGCCAGGGCGACACGCTCGTCGGCGGCGATCTTGTCGGCCTTGTTCTTGGCGTCTGCCGCGGCGGTTGCCTGGCGCAATTCGAGGTCTTTGCCGGCCAGTATCGCGGCGGCCTGCGAGTCCTTGGCGTCCATCTGCATCTGCTGAGCCGCAAGTTGACCCTTCATCTGCTCGGACTGCTGCTTGATCTCCTCGGCGGTCGGTCCAGTGTTCTTTGGCTGCGCCGCAAGTTGCTTCATCTGGTCGGTGAACGTCTCGATGACCTGCTCGAACTGCCGACCAACGCGGAACTGGGCGTTCACGAACCGGATCACCTCGGCGGCCAGCGGCGCCGACTGCGGCACGGCCTCGACCGCCGGCACGATCTGGCCGAACAGCGCGCCCATGGCAGTCATGTATTCGGTGGCGCGCTGCTTCTGGGCATTCTCGTCGGGCGTGATCGTCGAATCTGTCTCGATGTCGAGATCGAATACGCGGGTCCGGTTGTCCCTGAGGAACGTCATCACCTGCTCGATGGTGACGGTTTCCTCGAGCTTTTGAATTTGCGCCGTCAATTCCTGGGCGTGCTGCTCATATTGCGCGATGACCTGCTTGGCCTTGTCGGGCTGCTGGGCCGCCATCTGCTTGATCTGGGGATCAGTGGCGGCCTTCCTGAGGTCCATGCCGATCTGGCGCACCTGCTGCTTGAGCGGGGCCGCCTGCTTGGCGATGTCGGCATCGGAGGGAATGTCGAGTTGCGACATGTCCAAGAGCGACTTCGACGTGAAGTTCTCGGCCATGATCTCGGCGACGATGCGCGTCACATCGCGGGCAATCCGGACGAGCTCGTTCTGCTTGTCGCGGATGCGCACCGAGCCGTACTGGCTTTTGAGTTGCTGCGCGCCGAGCGTCTCGCTGGCCTCGGTCTGGCCGCGCATAATGTCGCTCAGACCCATGATCTGATAGACATCCTCGATCACCTGCTTCCGCAGCGCGACCAGTTCGGTGATGGTGGTCGCCACCATCTCGATCGGAATCCAGACAATGGTGTCTTTCGCCTGGCCGTTGCCGAGCAGCGCCCAGTTGGACACCGGCACCAAGATTGCCCGATCGTCCTGGCGCTTCATCGCCGTTTCGATGGCGTCGGCGAGTTCTCCCGCGCCACCCGGATAGAAGCCCTTGAGCCGCAGCGCCTCGCTCAGCGCCGAAATGCGCGCGGTGTATTCGTTGATCTCCTCGAGCTGATCCTTGTAGAACAGCATGTCCGGAACCGGGACCATCGAGCCGCGCTGCGTGGTGCCGTAGGCCGGCCGCGGGGCCGGGAAGAAGCCCTCAAGGGTTAGGTGCGGCGGCTGCTCATCGAGGAACACCTCGACGCCCTCGGTGACCCAGTAGACGCGGTTCTTTGACTTGCACCAGATCTCGTGGACCTTGGCCTTGAGGCTGACCTCGTTCTCGCCCGTCACCGGGTCCTTGCGGATTTCGTAGGCGGCCTCTTTGTAGGCATCGCCTGAGGTCTTGAGGAACCGTTTCCGCATCTCCTTGCGGGTCAGATACGAGATGCCGTCGACCCAGTCGACATCGGCCCACTTCTTGACCGGATCGTGGAGGAAGTCTTTGCGATCCTTGTGCTCGATGCACACGCGCTGGCCGAGATTGCCCTCGTCGGATTTGGCCTCGTAGCGCACCCAGAGGGCACCGCGGGCAACGATGTTGAGATCGTCGCGGACCATCTTCATGGTGCCGTCGATGTCCTGGGTATCGTAGGTCACCACGCAGCTGCGCTCGAGCAGTTCTGAGGCGATGCGCGGCAGCGGCTTTTGATCCTTGAACCGCGGCACGATGACCGGGATCGGCGGCCGGCTATAGATCGAGGGGCCGAGCACCTGCACATTGGCCCAGAACAACTGGAATTCACGGTCCCGCGCGATCGCTGCGAGCTTTTCCAGATTGGCGAAGATCTTGTCGACGGCATTCGCTGTGCGATGCCAGGCATCGAAGGCCTTCTCGGCCTGCTTGATCAGCCCCAGCCAGCCCTTGGAGGATTTGAGGTTCTTGGGGTCGACTACGGACTCGGGGCCAGTGCCAACGTCGATTTCGTCCTCGGCATCATCCATTACTGCCCAGCCATTTCCGACGAGATTGCCTTGACGTAGGCCTCGGCGCGTTGCGTGATCGCATCTGCGAGCTCTTCCTTATCAGGCCCGACGATCTTGGCCGAGACATACTTGCCGTTGCCCATGCCTACGCAGTGGACGTTGCCGGCACTGTCCAGAACTGAAGACGCAGCGATGCCCAGATTGCGGAGACCAGAGCGGACCTGATCGAGGATTTGGGCTTCTTGCATCAGGCCACCCGTGTGATTGAGAGATTGTCGACCTGCAGTGCGTTGACGATCGCGGCGCCCTGCCCCTTAAGGCCGATATAACCCGGTGCGGTGAGGGTCAAGCTTTCGGTGAATGTGCCGTTGGCGCTGCGCGTCGTGCCATCGGTCGACGAACTCATGTCGGTGTTCGCGCTGCACGAAATCGAGATCGCGCCGGAGACGTAATTGAGGATGGTGAAACTCACCGAGTAACTGCCTGGCTCGAGCAGCAGCGGATTGCGAGCAAAGTAGGCGTTGGTGGTCGAGATGATCGAGAGCACGCCCCCTGTGACCGAAGACGTTCCTAATCCGGATCCGCCAAGAACGGTCAGCCCGCCGGAGTCAAAGTTTGGATCGACTGCTCGTTGCGCCCGGTTGAACCCGCTTCGAACGATATGAGCAATCGACGACATCATCTCAGAGCAACGCGCGACCGAAACCACCCCGGCATTGCCGCAGCAGCGAGGCTGGCCCGACCGTGCGGCCAGACAAAGCGCGCATGCGGGCTGATGACGACGCGCCCGCCCGCGTTCAGCGCCACACCCACAGCGAGCACGCATGCACTGGCGCACAGCTTTGCCGGCACCACAATGCTCTTCCCCTGCAACACTGCAAGTTTGGCGGCCAGTGTCCACGTCTGCGGGCACCCGCCTGGGCCGTAGAACTGGCACACCTGCCCCGGACAGGCTGGGGGCTGATAGCGTGGATTGCTGACCACATCGGCACAGGTTTGCTCAGCACCCTTGGCTGGGTAGAATGATGAGCCGACAAACCAGACTGCCGCCACGGCGAGGAGAATGGCCACCCACGCCGCGAGCGCCCACCCTGCGATAATCCAGCCGCGCGGGATGTTCATGGCGAGGTCCTATTGTCGAAGATGCCCTTGGGAACGGCAAAGGCGGCACGCTGGAGGTAGCCGTTAAAGGACCGATTGGTCGCTAACTGATTACCCAGGTATGGTGTCTGACCAGCGATGGACGTAGTCCATGTACTCGTTGACTGCGTAACCTTGGTTCCACCGTTCGCGATAGCCGTCATGCTGGTGTTGTCGAGGCCAAAGGCCGCTTTCACGGTTCCTGCCCATGTACCGCTGCCAAGCGTAGCCGTAGCCGCGTTCACACTGTCATTAGGTGCAACGTTGGTCGATGAAGTAATGAGAATTTGCGCGGGGCCAGCCGACAACAGTTTGGCGTTGGTGCTGATCCCTTCTTGCCCAAACCCCTGAAAGAACGCG
>Ga0068869_100000077_pt1 | contig 44272 bp, 40 predicted proteins | sample KBSMisM52_FD_64676 | JGI IMG/M metagenome (GOLD analysis project Ga0068869, IMG submission 64676) | Miscanthus rhizosphere microbial communities from Kellogg Biological Station, Michigan, USA - KBS Miscanthus M5-2 | ecosystem: Host-associated > Plants > Roots > Rhizosphere > Soil ... | reverse complement strand
CGAAGGCGTAGCTGTTGCAACCGTCGAGGGCGTAGCGGTAGTTGACGAAATACAGGCCGTGCTCGTCGATCGGGATGCTCCGTTGGAAGGAGTCGCCTTCGAGGTGGATGGCTTCGCCGAGGACGATGCGCACCTGATCGGGGCGCACGTTGCCGTAGACCATGATCGTCTGGAGCGAGAGGCTGGGATAGACCTTGCCGCCGACCTGCTGGAGCATTGGCACGGTGCGGCGCACGCCGTCCTTGCCGGGGGGCGTGTCGCAGAAGGCGGTGAGGCCGACTTTCTGCAAGGGCAGGATGGGACGCAGGGCGAAAGGGGACGTGGGCAACTTGGAGAGATCGCCCTTGATGCGCGTGAACGGCTGGTTGGCCGTGGCGACGGGTTCGGGCTGCTTGGGATCGTCGTCGCTGGTGAAGCCGCCGAACACGACGCGGCCGTTCAGTTTTTCGGCGGCGGTTTGCATCTCGCCATCGACCGATTCATCGGAGGATTCGGTGAACAGGATATCCCACGCGATGACCGGCGGCTTCCCGAAGGACAGGGCGTGCATGAACCGGGCGTGCCGGCTGCGATTCCAAGGCCAGCGGCCGTAGGCCTCGATGCTGGAGTCGTCGATACCGATCGTGACCACGCGCGGATCGGCCGCGGGTTTGTCTTTGAAAAATTTCTGACGGATTTCAGGCGAGGAGCGGAACTGAGTCACCACGTCGAGCGTGGTGTTTTCGAGGCGTTGCACCCATCCGGTGACACCGAGCAAGAAGGCCAGACCGAAGCACGCCAGGACGGGAATGATATGCTCCTGAAAGAAGGACGTGACGCGCTTGTTCATGATGATCACAGGGTTGGTTTAATCGTTGGGCGTGGGCAACCTGAAATCAAACGGCCGGCCACTCCGAAACCTCCGCTTGCCAGCGGCCTGTGCAGGCGCAAGCCTGACCGTTTCCATGAGTTCCGCCGTTAAAATCTACGACACCACTCTGCGCGATGGCACGCAGGGCGAAGGCATCAGCTTCTCGGTCACCGACAAACTGCTGATTACCGAAAAACTCGACCAGTTTGGCGTGGACTACATCGAGGGCGGTTATCCGGGATCCAACCCCCGCGACATCACCTACTTCGCCGAGGCGAAGAAGCTGAAGCTCAAGCACGCCCGCCTCGCCGCCTTCGGTTCGACCCGCCGCGCCGGCACCAAGGCTTCCGAGGACGCGCAACTCAAGACCCTCCTCGACGCCGAGACCCCGGTCCTGACCCTCGTGGGCAAGACCTGGACGCTCCACGTCACCGAGATCCTCCGCACCACGCTCGAGGAAAACCTCGCGATGATCGAGGACTCCATCCGCTTCGTCACCGCGCAGGGCCGCGAGGTGGTTTACGATGCCGAACACTTTTTCGACGGCTACAAGGCCGACTCCGACTACGCCCTCCAGACCCTCGCCGCCGCCATTCGCGGAGGCGCCAGCAACCTCACGCTTTGCGACACCAACGGCGGCACGCTCGTCGATGATTTCAAGGCCATCGTCGGCCGCGTCGTGAAGGAATTCGGCTCCGACAAGGTCGGCGTGCATTGCCACAACGACAGCGGCCTCGGCGTGGCGCTTTCCCTCGCCGGCATCGGCGCGGGCGCCTCGCTCGTGCAGGGCACCGCCAACGGCTACGGCGAGCGCACCGGCAACGCCAATCTCTTCACCATCCTGCCGAGCCTCTTCCTCAAGATGGACCGCACGGCCAACTGCGCGAAGAACCTCGGCCAACTCCGCGACCTGTCCCTTTATTTTGACGAACTCGCCAACCTGAAGCCCGACACCAAGGCGCCCTACATCGGCGCGTCGGCCTTCGCGCACAAGGGCGGTCTCCACGCCAACGCCGCGCAAAAGGTGAAGTCCTCCTACGAGCACATCGACCCGTCGCTGGTGGGCAACCGCACGCGCGTGCTCGTCTCCGACATGGCCGGCCGCTCCAGCATCGCGATGAAGGCGAAGGAGCTCGGCCTCGACCTCGACGAGAAATCTCCGGCGATGAAAACCCTCATCGACGAACTCAAGGAACTCGAGTTCCGTGGCTACGAGTTCGAGGCGGCCGACGCCTCGCTCAAGCTCCTCATCGCCCGCGCGCTCGGCCAGACCAAGACCTTCTTCGAGGTCGAGGGTTACCGCGTGAGCGTCGAGCGCCGCGGCGCCGAGTCGGTCGCCGAGGCCACCGTGAAGCTCAAGGTCAACGGCCAGTCCACGCACACCGTCGCCGAGTGCACCGGTCCGGTGGGCGCGCTCGACAAGGCCCTGCGCCTCGCGCTGGAGAGCGTTTATCCGCAGATCAAGCAGCTCGAGCTGCGCGACTACAAGGTGCGCATCCTCGACAGCCGCGCCGGCGCCAACGCCCGCACGCGCGTCTTCATCGAGAGCGGCGACGGCCACGAGATCTGGGGCACGGTCGGCGTGAGCGACAACGTCATCGACGCCTCGTGGGAGGCGCTCACCGACGCGGTGAACTACAAACTGCTGCAGGGGTGAGGCGCGCATCGCGCGCCGGTTGAAGGCGAAAGTTTAAGTTGAAGGCATCGGAAGCGATCAGCCTCCGCTGTTTCGGGCTTAAACTTTCATCTTAAACTGAGCGAGCTGCGCTCGCTCAGAGCAGCGGCGCGAGCAGGCGGCTGATGTCCTCGGCGAGGTTGCCGAGCAGGCGCATGCGTTGCGGGCCTTCGGGCTTGGGTTCGATGCAGGTGCGCAGCAGATCGCCGGCCCAGACGCGCATCGCGCAGACGTCGGTCTCGGAGTAGAGGAACACGCCGATTTCAAAATTCACGAAGAGGCTGCGCAGGTCGAAGTTGGCCGAGCCGAGCAGGCCGATGCGTTCGTCCACGATGACGGCCTTCGAGTGCATCATGCGCCCGGTGTGGAGCATCACGCGCGCGCCGGCCTTGCGCAGCTGGCGCACGTAGTGGCGGCGGGCGTAGTCGGTGATCGGGTGGTTGGATCTTTCGGGGATGATCAGCGTGACATCCTTGCCGGCCCGGGCCTTCACGATGAGTGAGCGCAGCAGCACCTCGTCGGGGATGAAGTAGGGCGTGATGATCCAGATGCTCTGTTCGGCCTCCTGGATCATGGAGATGATGCCCTCGTAGAGCGGGTCGCCGGCGACGTCGGGGCCGCTGGCGACGACCTGCACGGCGCTGTTTCCCTCGATGCGCACCGCGTCGGGGTCGAGTTCCTCGTGGAGTTTTTCGAGCGGCTGGCGGCTGGCGAAGGCCCAGTCGGCGAGGAACACCTCGTTGAGCAGCGCGGCGGCGGGGCCGGTGATGACGGCGCCGAAGTCGGCCCAGCGTTTTTTCCACGGCTGTGCGCCCATGTATTCGCGGGCGAGGTTGTGGCCTCCGACGACTGCGGTGTGTTGGTCGAAGATCGCGATTTTCCGGTGGTTGCGCAGGTTGGCCGAGCTGCGACCGGAGAGGGGGATGACCGGCATGAAGCGCACGACCTCGCCGCCCGCGCGCCGGATGGGATCGACGAAACCGCGGCTGGAGAACAGGCAGCCGAGCGCGTCGAGTTGCACGCGCACCTTCACGCCCTCGCGGGCGCGTTTGGCGAGCAGCCGCACGATGCGGCGACCGGTGTCGTCGCGGCTGAGGATGAACGTCGAGAGATGGATCGACTGGCGCGCGTTGTTGATGAGCGTTTCCAGTTCGGTGAACGCCTGTTCGCCGGTGGTGATGAGGCGCACGGTGTTGCCGCCGGCGGGCGGGTTGATGCCGGTGGCCGCGAGGGTGTGGGCGGTGGGCAGACCGGCGATCACGGGAGAGACTGCGGGGACGCCGGGCAGGTGGATCACGACCGGGCGTTTGTGCCGGGCGACGCGGCGGAGTTTGCGTCCGCCGATGAGCAGGAACAGAGGCACGCCCACGTAGGGGAACAGCACGATGACGAGCAGCCAGGCGAGGGTGTTGGCGGGCGGGCGTTTTTCACCGGCGAGGCGGGCGATCGCGAATACGGCCAGCAAAAAGCCGCCTACGGTAAACAAGTAGGGCCAGAGGCTGGAGCTGACGGCGTTGGAGACTTCCTCGGTCATGCGGCTGTTTCCTCGCTAGGGTGTCGCATGCAAAGTGTTAAGCAAGTCGGGCGGTGCGATGGAAAATAGCCAAATTGGGACTTGAACTCACCTCAGGGAGCCGCCTTTTTGTCCCTTCCTGTTTGGTGGAATATCCAAGTGGCCAAAGGATGGGGACTGTAAATCCTCCCGCTCACGCGTTCGCTGGTTCGACTCCGGCTTCCACCACCAGTTTTTTAACCTCCCTGTGGCCGGGGAGGTTTTTTTGTGCCCGCGCGGGGAGTGGATGCGTAAAGGAGCGGCGACGTCCTCGTCGCCGGATGGGGATACGCGTGCGTTTCGGCGACGGGGACGTCGCCGCTCCTTAGGGGGGGGGAGGCGGTTTTCGTCGGGCTAACGGCGGCCGCCGACCACGGTGGCTCCTATGTTGAGCGGGCGGTCGCACCAGCGCCAGGAACCGGCCGGGGCGTGCGCGCCGCCGTCCAGGGCGAGCTCTTCGCTCCACGCCCGGCCGGAGGCCGGCTCATGCACGGTCAGGACCGGACTGCGCCGGGTCACCGTGAGCGGAACCAGCGTCAGCAGGATCTCGGTCTGATACGTCGAGACCCCGGTGAGTTTTTCCAGCCGGCTGAGGCGCAGGTCGGCGCCTTCGGTTTGTTCGAGCACGATCCAGCAGGGGCCTTCGGGGGCCGCCGCCATGAGGCCCAGAAGCTCCTCCGGCTGAAACGACCACGGGAGGGCGGCGCGGTCGGGATTGGCGAGTACGAGGCGGGCGACGAGGCCCTGGCGGCCGGAAAAAACCAGGGGCTGCGGCGCGCGGAGTTCCCAGCCGCCGTCGGCGGCCGGGGAGACATGGTAGGATTTGAAGGCCATGGGGGGATCAGGTTTGGCAGGTGTGGGCGAGGGCGGAGAGTTCGGCGGAATCGAGCGGGCGGCGATGGAGCCGGCAGGCGCGGCGCACGAGCGGAAGCAGGCGGTGGGGATCGGCCGTCAGGCCGAGTTTGGCGAGCGCGGCGGCGAGGGCGGAGGCGCCGGTTTTTTCGCCGATGACAAAGGGCGGCGCGGCGCGGCCCACGGCTTCGGCGGCGAAGGGCTCATAGGTGCGCCGGTCGCGCAGCAGACCGGCGCAGTGGATGCCGGATTCGTGCAGGAAGGCGGTGCGACCCACGATGGGCTTCTGGTCGGGCAGCGGACGGCCGGAGGCCTGGCTGACGAGGGCGGAGAGTTCGGCGAAGCGCGAAGTGTCGAGTCCGCAGTCGATGCCCTCGGCGACCTTAAGCGCCATGACGATCTCTTCGAGGGCGGCGTTGCCGGCGCGTTCGCCGAGGCCGTTGACGGTGACGCTGGCGGCGGAGGTTCCGGCGAAAAAGGCGGCGAGGGTGTTGGCGGTGGCGAGGCCGAGGTCGTTGTGCGCGTGCATTTCCAGCGGAAGGCTCGGGGCGGCCCGGCGGAGGTGGGCGACGAGATCGGCGGCGCGGTTGGGCGAGAGGATGCCGACCGTATCCGCCAGCCGGAGCCGCACGGCGGGCGTCTCTGCGGCGGCGGCGGCGAACTCGGCGAGGAAACCAAGATCGGCGCGAGTGGCGTCCTGTGCGCCGACGGTGACCTGCGTAAAGTGGGTGCGGGCGGCGGCGGTGAGTTCGCGGAGGGCGGCGAGCGTCCAGGCGGGCGTTTTTTTCCAGACGGCGAGGTGAAGCGCGGAGACGGGAAACGAGAGGTGGACGCCATGGACGCGGCAGTGGGCGGCGGCGGCGAGGTCGTCCGGGGTGGCGCGGCACCAAGTGATGACGCGCGCGTCGGGCACGGCGTCGGCCACCGCGTTGATGTCGTCGATGGTGTCGGGGCCCATCGAGGGGATGCCGACCTCAAGTTCGGTCACGCCGGTGGCGGCGAGGGCGCGGGCGATGGCGATTTTATCGGCGCGGGCGAAGCTGACGCCGGCGGCCTGTTCTCCATCGCGCAGGGTGGTGTCGATGAGATGGAGGCGGGGGCCGGCGGTCATGTGAGGCAGAGTTTTCCGCCGGCGAGGAAGAGAGCGGCGGCGAGGAGGCGTTTGATGACGGCTGGGGTGAGGCGGCGGCTGCCGAGGTGGGCGCCGAGGGCGCCGCCGAGTCCGGCGGCGAGGGTGAAGGGCAGGCTGGCTCTCGGGAGGTGGCCGGTGCGCAGGAGGTGGCCGGCGAGGCCGGCGGCGGAGTTGAGGAGGATGAAGAGCGCGGACGCGGCGGCGGCCTCGCGGCTGCGGGCCCACCGGCAGAAGAGCAGGAGCGGGGTGAGGAAAATGCCGCCGCCGGTGCCGGTGAGTCCGGCGAGGAAGCCGAGGCCGGCGCCGATGCCGAGGGCCTTCGGTCGTGCGGGCGGGTTGGGGCGGTCGGCGGGTTCGGCCAGGGGGAAAATGAAACGCGCGGCGGAGGCGAGGAGCACGATGCCGACGGCGACACGGAAGACATGGGCGGACACCGGGAGCGACGCGCCGACGAAGGACATGGGCACGGAGAGCAGCGCGAAGGGCCAGACGAGGTCGAGGCGCAGGTGGCCGGCGCGGGCGAATTGCACGGTGGCGAGGCCGGCCACGAGGAGGTTGAGCGTGAGCGCGGCGGGCTTGATGAAGTCGGGGGCGAAGCCGGACAACGCCAGCACGGCGATGTAGCCGGAGGCGCCGGCGTGGCCGACCGAGGAGTAGAGGAGGGCGACCAGGCCGAGCGCGAGCGTGATGAGGGCGAGGTGGGTGTCCATGGACGGAGGCGTGCCGTGGTTTCGACGGCAGGAATGTCGCTGTTCTAAGAGAAGGCGAGTCAGCCGCTGCGGGCGGCGCCGCTGCCGCAGCCGTCCTGGCAGGCGCCGCAGTCGATGCATTTCTCGGGATCGATGACGTAGCAGCACTTGGTCGCGTTGTAGGTGATCGCGCCTTCGGGGCAGGTTTCCATGCAGGCTCCGCAGGCGGAGCAGGATTCGTCGTGGATTTTATAGGCCATGGTCGGGAGGAGGGAACGAGAACGATTATTCGGGGATGAGGTAGGCTTCGGCGACGGAGCCGGACTCGATCGCATCAAGGATGGCGTCGATGGCGGAGGTGTCGGGCACGCGGTAGAAGTTGCCCGCCGGATAATCGACGAGGACGGGGCCTTTGACGCAGACGTTCATGCAGCCGGTGACGGCGATCTCGACGCCTTCAAGGTCGCGGTCCTGCACTTCGCCCTGGAGGTAGGAGAGCAGACTGATGGAGTCTTTTTTGTGGCAGACGCCCTGGCGTTCGCCGTTGGCGCGGAAGCTTCCGCAAACGAAGAGATGGTGAGCAGGTTTGGACATGGTGGTGGAGGAGGAAAGACGAAGAGAAAGAGGGCCTGGGCGTGGTTAAGGGATTGCTCGAGTCCGCCGGAGGTAGGCCGCCTGCTCGCAGGCGCGGTTCGGAGCGCGAGCAAGCTCGCGGCCTACGTGGAGAGATTTATTTCATAAACACAGCTTACCCGCAGCCGGTGCCGGTGCCTTTGCAGCCGGAGCCGCAGGAGGTGAAGCGGCGGGTGAGCGAGGCGGGCAGCGGGGTGTCGTTGAAGACGGAGGCGAGGCCATCCTCGACCATGCCCTCCATCTCGATCACGCGGATTCCGGTCTCCTCGAGGGCGCGCTTGGGCTGCGGGCCGGCGGCGGAGACGAGGAAGGCGCGGCAGTCGCGCAGGACGAAGGCGAAGTCGGACCAACGGGCGGGGCCGGAGCCGGGCTCGGGCGCGCGGCGGACCTCGACAAATTTGTAGCCGGAGTCGGTTTCGGGGTCCTGTTTGAAGATGAGCACGCGGGCGGCTTCGCCGAGGTGCTGGTTGACCAGCATGCCCTCCTCGGAGGCGACGGCGACGTAGGGACGGGAGGCCGCGTCGGCGGCCGACGGACGCGAGAAGGCGGCGAGGCTGGCGAGGTCCTCGGCGGACATGGGCTGGTCGATGAGACCGACGGCATCGGCGCGACAGCGGGCGCAGTGGGTCATCTGCGGCAGGTGGCGGCCGGACTTCAGCCGCGTGCTGGCGATCATCATGCTGTCCGGCGGGGCGATGTGCTCGAACTCCGCGCCGGAGACGGGCAGGAATGCCATGCAGTTCATGATATCGACCTTCAGGGCCGCCATCTGCTTCGCGATGGTCTCGATGTGCTGGTCGTTGATGCCGGGGATGATGATCGAGTTGATTTTCACGACGATGCCGGCCTCCTTCAGGCGCTGGATGGCGTCGAGCTGCCGATCAAGGAGCAGCTGGGCGGCGGCGAGTCCGCGCATGGGGCGGTGCCCGTCGCGAATCCAGGCGTAGACCTTGGCACCGATCTCCGGATCGACGGTGTTGACGGTGAGGGTGACGTGGCTGACCTGGAGGGCGGCGAGGTTGCCGATGTGCGGGCCGATGCCGAGGCCGTTGGTGGCGAGGCAGAGGATCATGTCCTTGTGGCGCGCGCGGACGAGTTTGAGCGTGGCCATGGTCTCGACGGCGTTGGCGAACGGGTCGCCGGGGCCGGCGATGCCCATGACCGCGAGGTTGGGCACGCGCTTGAGGGTGGCGTCGAGGTAGTCGGCGGCCTGGACGGGCGTGAGCACGGCGCTGGTGACGCCGGGGCGGCTCTCGTTCATGCAGTCGAACTTCCGGTTGCAGAAGTTGCACTGGAGGTTGCAGCGCGGGGCGACGGGCAGATGGATGCGGCCGTGCGTGTGATGCGAGTCCTTGTTGAAGCAAGGGTGCTTGCTGAAATCGAGGGCGACCGCGGCGGGGGTGACGGTGGAAGAGCTGTCGGTGTCGTGTATCATTTTGTTACAGGTAGCTGTAGCCGATGGGAGAATCCCCCTGTTTGCGTTCGAGGAGAGTGTTGACGATGCGGTCGTAGAGCGCCTGGGCGCCGGCGTAGCCGACGTGCAGGATGCGCTGGCCGCCGATGCGGTCGTGAATGGGGAAGCCGCAGCGGATGAGTGGCACGCCGAGCTTGCGGGCGAGCGCGTAGCCCTTGCTCGCGCCGATGAGGAAGTCGGGCCGGAGCGCGGCGGCCTGCTCCGCGATGTCGGCGAAATCGGCCCCTTCGCGGATGACCGTGCGCTCGTCGAGTTCGGGGGCGGCGGCGCGCAGGGCGGCGGCGAGCCGGCCGCTGCGTCCGCCGGAGGCGCAGAGCACGGGGACGACGCCGATCTCGGCGAGCAGGGCGGCCAAGCCGACGACCAGGTCTTCCTCGCCGTAAACGACGGCGCGTTTTTCGAAGACGTATTTGTGTCCATCCACCCAGCTGTCGATCAGGCGGCCGCGTTCCGCGACGAGTTCGACGGGCATCGGGTTGCCGGAAAGCGCGGTGAGCAGTTCGGTGAAACGGTCGGTTTCGCGGAGTCCGACGGGAACGCCGATGCGGTAGGGAAGCACGCCGTGACGACGGGCGAGGAGTGTGGCGGCGGTGGTGTCCGCTCCGGCGAGCACGCGACCAAATTCAAACGAGGCACGGCTGTGGCAGAGTGCGCGGATTGCATCCACCGGCGTGCCGCCGGAGGGAAGTTTTTCGTAGTCGGCCCAGGACGGACCGTCGAGGGTGTCGCTGTAGTCGGGGAGCAGGGTCAGCGGGAGCCCGAAGGCGGCGACGCTGCGCTTCAGTTCGCGCAGATCGGCGGGCGAGACCATGCCGGGAAAAACGGCGACGGGAGAGTCGGCGGTTATTGTGCGGTCGCCGGGCGTTGCGGACGGACAAAGCGATTCGACCAGTCCGCGCACCGCGGCGTGGAAGCCGTCGATGTGGGTGCCGCGATAGCTGGCGGTGGAGACCGACACGATGGGCGGGGCGTTTTCGCCGTCGGGAGTCTGGGCGAAGTCGCGCAGGTGGCCGGGCATGTCCTCGCCGATGGTTTCGCTCAGGCAGGTGGTGGCGAGGCCGACGAGGGCGGGTTTGTATTGGGTAAGAACGTTGGCGAGGCCGGTCTTGAGGTTGGACGCACCGCCGAAGACGGCGCTCGATTCGGAGAAGTTGGACGCGGCGATGTCCATCGGCTCGCGGAAGTGGCTGATCAGGTAGCGGCGGATGTAGGTCGCGCAGCCCTGCGAGCCGTGGAGGAACGGGATGGCGCCCTGCACGCCGCGAAACGCCAGGCACGCGCCGAGCGGGGTGCAGAGCTTGCAGGCGTTGGTGGTGGCGTTGGGGTAGGGTTCGTTTTCGCCGTCGCCGACCTGGGTGAAGGGTTCGTTGGGAGCGATCATCTCGGTGAGTTGAGAGTTGAGAGATGAGAATTGAGAGAGGCGCGGCGGGGCGTGAATTTCCAGACGGGGGACATGACGCTGGCGTGGACCTCGCGGGCGAAGTTCAGCATGCCGACGTAGCCGGCGAGCGCTTCCTTGCGTTCGTGGTTGTGGTCGCAGAAACCGATGCCGAGCTTGTAGGCGATGGGCCGTTCCTTCACGCCGCCGATGAAGAGATCGACGTCCTTTTCGAGGCAGAATTTGGCGAGTTCGAGCGGGTTGGAGTCGTCAACGATGAGCGTGCCGGGATCGCACATGGCGCGCAGCTGCTGGTAGTCGTCCTTGTCGCCGGTCTGCGTGCCGACGAGGGCGGTGCTCATGCCGAGCGTGCGCAGGGCGCGGACCAGGGAGAAGGCCTTGAAGGCGCCGCCGACGTAGATGGCGGCTTTTTTTCCGGCGAGTTTCTGGCGGTAGCGGCGCAGCTCGGGCATGAGTTTTTCCAACTCTTCGCGGACGACCTGCTGGGCGCGGCCGAGCATCGCGGGATCGACGGACGCGAAGTGTTTCGCGACGGCGTAGAGGGCGGAAGACATGTCCTCGATGCCGAAGAACGAGACGCGTTGGAAGGGGATCTCGTGATCCTTTTCGAGCATCTTCGCGAGCGACGTCATCGAGCCGGAGCACTGCACGAGGTTGAGCTTGGCGCCGTGGCAGCGGCGGATGGCGTCGACGCGTCCGTCGCCCGTGAGGGTGGCGACGACGTGGACGCCCATGCGGCGCAGGTAGTCCTGGATGACCCAGGTTTCACCGGCGATGTTGAAGTCGCCGAGCAGGTTGACGCTGACGGGCGGGATGTCGCCGATGTCGCCGGTGCCGACGAGCTGGTAAACGGCTTCGCAGGCGGCGCGGTAACCGGTCTTCTTGGTCCCCTTGAAACCTTCGGAGGCGACGGGGATGACGGGGATGCCGGTTTCGCGGGCGACCTCCTTGCAGATGGCGCCGACATCGTCGCCGATCAGGCCGACGATGCACGTGGAGTAAACGAAGGCGGCCTTGGGATTGTGGCGGGCGATGAGTTCGCGGAGGGCGTGGCCGAGCTTTTTTTCGCCACCGTAGATGACATCCATCTCGCGCAGGTCGGTGGAGAAGCTGTTGCGGAAAAGCTGTGAGCCGGAGGACTGCGCGCCGCGGATGTCCCAGGTGTAGGCGGCGCAGCCGATGGGGCCGTGGACAAGGTGCAGGGCGTCGGCGATCGGGTAGAGCACGACGCGGGAGCCGCAGAAGGCGCAGGCGCGCTGGGTGACGGAACCGGCGAGGCTGGCCTGGCCGCAGGCGAGAGGAGCCGCGTCCGCCGAGCCGACCGTGGTGACGGAGGCCGCGCGGGCGGGGAGCACCGAGATCGACTGGGAGACGGGGGATGTCACGGGTGTGAAATGACCACTGTTCAATGACCAATGACCAACGATGAGGCGGAGGAACTCATGGGTTCACCGGCGACGGGGAGGGGGAAAGGCAGGAGAGTTTGGGGGCGTCGAGGCGGAGGGTGAGCCATTCGGCGAGGATTTCGGCGCCGAGGGATTTGTAGAAGTCGAGGGCGGGGGCGTTCCACTTGAGCGCGCGCCATTCGAGGCGGGCGCAGCCCGCGGCGCGGGCCTGGTGGGAGGCGGAGACGAGGAGCTCGTGACCGAGACCGCGTTTGCGGAAAGGCGGGCGGACGTAGAGATCTTCGAGAAACGCGCCGGGGCGTCCGAGGAAGGTGGAGAACGTGGGATACCAGACGGCGAAACCGGCGGCGGTGCCGGCATGGTGGGCGATGAGCGTGCGCACCGTAGTGCCGGGGCCGAAGAGGTGCAGCGCGAGCAATTCGGCGGTGACCTCGCACTCGTGTTGCAAGCCTTCGAAGGTGGCGAGTTCGCCGATGAGGGCGAGCAGGGCGGGCACGTCGGCGACGGTGGCGGGGCGAAGGTGGAAGCCGGCGTGTCCGCGGCCGAGTCCGCCGCAGGTGCAGGCGGCGGGGGAGGCGGAAGAGGAGTCGCGCTGGCCGCAGGTAGATGGATTAAGGCACATGGAGGACGACCGCCCAAAGGGGCGGAGAACGAGAACGATTAAGAGAACGAGAAAGAAGGTGGCCGGGGTCGGGAGACCCCGGCTCCATGGGGGGGATTACTGGACGAGCTCGAACCACTCTTCGGGGCAGTCGCGGTCCTTCTTGTCGAAGAGGGCTGACGTCATCTGGTCGATGAGGCGGATGCCGCCGGCGTAGCCGAGGGTCGGGAAGAACCGGTGGCCGACCCGGTCGAGGATCGGGAATCCGAAGCGCACGAACGGGATGTTTTCCACACGGGCGATGTATTTGCCGTAGGTGTTGGCGAGGATCAGATCGACCGGCTCGTTCTTGATCCACTGGTGGAGCTCGAAGAAGTCAGCGGCCTGCTTGATCTTCGCGTCAGGGACGACCGGATCGAGGAGCTCGTGGAGGCGTTTTTCGAAGTGGTTGCCGTGGCTGCCGGTGATGCAGAAGACGGGCTTCGCGCCGAGTTCCAAAACGAACTGCGTGAGAGCGATGACGTGGTCGGGGTCGCCGGCGATGGCGACGCGCTTGTTGTGAAAATACTGCTGCATGTCGCTCATCATGTCCACGAGGCGGCCGCGCTCGGTTTCCAGTTCCTCGGGCACGGTGCCGTCGGGACTGTAGGAACGGAGCGCCTGGATGAAACGGTCGGTGCCGCCGACGCCGACGGGGAGTTCGAGCAGCCCGGCGGGGACCTGGTGTTTGGTCTCCAGCGCGAGGGCGGCGGGGTGCGAGGTGAAGTGGCCGAGGGCGAGCGTGGCCATGCTGTCGCCCATGCTCTTGATGGCCGGGAGGGTCGTGCCGCCCTTGGGATACATGTGGTATTCGCCGTCGAGCGGACCGTCGAGGACGTCGGAGGTGTCGGGGAGGACGACGGCGGAAACGCCCATGAGGCGGCAGAGGCGCTTGATCTCGCGCATGTCGGCGGGTTCGACGAAGCCGGGGATGATGTTGATCTGGTTCTTCGTCTCACCGGTGCGCTCGGCGAGGTATTTGATGATCGAACACACCATGTTCGAGAAACCGGTGACGTGGGAGCCGATGAAACTCGGGGTGTTGGTGTGGATGACGAGCTTGCCCTCGGGGATGACGCCCTCTTCGCGGGCGCGCTTCACGATGGTCGGGATGTCGTCGCCGATGACCTCGGAGAGGCAAGTGGTGTGGACGGCGACGATGTCGGGATTGTAGATCGTGAAGATGTTGCGCAGCGCCTGGGTGAGGTTGGCGAGACCGCCGAAGACGGAGGCGCCTTCGGTGAAGGAGCTGGTGGTGGCGATGACAGGCTCCTTGAAATGGCGTGTGAGGTGGGAGCGATGGTAGGAGCAACAGCCCTGGGAGCCGTGGCTGTGGGGCATGCAGCCATGGATGCCGAGGGAGGCATACATGGCGCCGATGGGCTGGCAGGTCTTGGCCGCGTTGATGCGCAGGGCGCTGCGATCGACGATTTCGGCGGTGGTTCCGTTGAGCATGGGAGGAGAGGGAGGAGGGAGTGAGGGAGGAGGGATGGAGGGCGGAGAGGCGGCGTCCTCGCCGTCGAAGGGCGAGGTCGGCGACGGGGACGTCGCCGCTCCATAGGAGATCAGGCTTCGGCGTCGGCGGTTTTGCGGGCGGCCGCTTTCCAGGTCTTGGTGGCCTCGTCGGTTTCGGCGCGACCGGCCTTGGTCTGGTAAACGAAGCGGGCGGGGGGCTGCGGGTCGCGTTTCCAGGGGGGCGAGACGAGTTTCCACACCTGGGTGTTCACCATGCGGTCGATTTCCTTGTAGAAATTGGCCGCGCCGGTGAAGGCGGCGTAGGGTCCGCCGATGTCGTAACTGTGGAGCTGCTTGCAGGGGATGCCGCTCTTCTCGATGGAGAACTTCTCCTTGATGCCGGAGCAGATGACGTCGGGCTTGTAGAGCGCGATGAGCTTTTCCATCTCGTGCTGGGAGATGTCGTCGATGATGAGGGCGTTCTTCTTCATCTCGCGGACCATGCCCTCGTAGTCGCGGTAGTTGAAACCGTCGGCGGCGAGGGAGGCGTTTTGCTCGGAGGTCTTGCGGGGGCGGAAACGGGTGGGATCCGGATCGACGTGGATCTCCTCGATGTTGCGGGAGTCGGCGTCCACCTTGATTTTCGAGAGGACGGAACGACCCTCGTAGTCATCGCGATGGGCGAACTCGTAGCCGGCGGCGACGGTGGTCATGCCGATGTCCTTGAAAAGATCCTGGTAGTGGTGGGCGCGGGAGCCGCCGACGAAGAGGGCGGCGGTTTTGCCGGCGCAGCGGGCCTTGACCTCGTCGATGACGGGGCGGACGGCGGCCATCTCCTGGGCGATGACCTCCTCGACGCGGTCGGTGAGTTTTTTGGAGTCGAAGTATTTGGCGATCTTGCGGAGGGACTTGGCGGTGCTGGAGGCGCCGATGAAGTTCACCTTGAACCAGGGGATGCCGAACTTGGTCTCCATCATCTCGGCCATGTAGTTGATCGAGCGGTGGCACTGGACGACGTTGAGGTCGGCGGTGTGGCACTTCGTCACCTGCTCGTAGGAGATGTCGCCGGAGAGCGTCGCGGTGACGTGGATACCGCATTTGCGAAGGAGGGCGTCGATCTCCCAGGCGTCGCCGCCGATGTTGTATTCGCCGAGGACGTTGATGCGGAACTCGCCGGCGTCGGGGACGTCGTTGAGCCCGACCATGTGCTTGAACACGCCGTTGTTGGCGATGTGGTGGCCGGCGGACTGGGAGACGCCCTTGTAGCCCTCGCAGGAGAAGCCGAAGACGTTGATGCCGAGCTCGGCCTTGGCCAGACGGCAGACGGTGTGGATGTCGTCGCCGATGAGGCCGACGGGGCAGGTGGCGTAAACCGCGATGGCCTTGGGTTTGAAGATGCGGTAGGCCTCGCGGATGGCGGCGGCGAGTTTCTTTTCCCCGCCGAAGATGATCTCGTCCTCCATCATGTCGGTGGTCATCGAATACTGGAGGTAGTTGATCTGGCCGGCCTGGGGGCGGGCGAGGTTGCGGCGGGTCTGCCACGAGTAGAACGAGCAGCCGATGGGGCCGTGGGTGATGTGGAGGACGTCGTGCATCGGGCCGATGACGACGCCGCGGCAGCCGGCGTAGGTGCAGCCGCGCTGGGTCATGATCCCGGGGATGGTGCGCGTGTTGGCGCCGATCTCGGCGGGCTTTTCGGGATCGGTGTTAACGAGGAGCTGCTTGGCGCGCTTCTTCTTCGTTTTGTCGGGGTAGATGCTCAGCATCTCCTCGCGGGCGGCGATGGGATCAGGCTGCGGGCGGGAGGGCGGCGGAAGGTCGTCGGGGGACGGGGAGCCGGAGGGAGTGGAATCGGAGAGGTCGCTCATGGCGTGAGGAGGCGAGGAGGAAGGGGGGAGGTGAAGAGGGATGGAGCGGCGTCGTCCTCGTCGCCGTGCCGGGGCATGGCGCGTGGAGGAAAACGGCGACGGGGACGTCGCCGCTCCGGGGGCGTCAGTTCAACAGGCCGTATTGCATGAGGAGGTCTTCGAGCTCCTGGATGCTCAGCGGCGTGGGGACGACGAGGTTGGTGTTGTTCTCGATGGCGCGGGCCAGGGCGCGGTATTCACCGGCTTGCTCGCAGTCCTTGTTCCACTCGATGACGGTCTTGCGGTTGATCTCGGCGCGCTGCACGTCGTTGTGGCGGGGAACGAAGTGGATCATCTTGGTGCCGAGTTTTTCGGCGAATTTTTCGATCATCTCGCGCTCGTTATCGACCTTGCGGCTGTTGCAGATGAGGCCGCCGAGGCGGACGGAGCCGGTCTTGGCGAACTTGAGGATGCCCTTGGAGATGTTGTTGGCGGCATACATGGCCATCATCTCGCCGGAGCACACGATGTAGATCTCCTCGGCCTTGCCCTCGCGGATGGGCATGGCGAAACCGCCGCAGACCACGTCGCCGAGCACGTCGTAGAAAACGTAGTCGAGCTGCTCGGTCTCGTCGTAGGCGCCGAGCTGCTCGAGCATGTTGATCGAGGTGATGATGCCGCGGCCGGCGCAACCGACGCCGGGCTCGGGACCGCCGGACTCGACGCAGAGGCTGTTGCAGAAACCGGGCGAGCGGATGTCGGTGAGTTCGACGTCCTCGCCCTCTTCGCGGAGGGTGTCGAGGACGGAGCGCTGGGCGAGTCCGCCGAGGAGGAGGCGGGTGGAGTCGGCCTTGGGGTCGCAGCCGACGACCATGACTTTCTTGCCCATCTCGGCGAGGCCGGCGACGGTGTTTTGGGTGGTGGTGGACTTGCCGATGCCGCCCTTCCCATAAATGGCTACTTTTCTCATGTGCTGGGTGTGTTGGTTTTTCTAATGCGGAACGGTTCTTCCTTTAGCGTTGCTGATGCCAAGGGAGGGAAACGGGTGAGGCGGGGCGGGGTTAAGCACTGGGGTTTAGCAGATTAAAAAATGCGATTTATTCGGCTCATGCGGCTGGCACGCGGAAAGGACCTTAAAAAGCTACGTGTGGGTCGGGAGGTCGGGGGTGTTCCTACGGAAAGGTAGGAATCGAGAGCGGCGACGCGGAGAAGCACGCGAAATTAGGAGATCGGACCTCTTGGTCTGATCCCGCTGGGCGCCCTTGCGCGATCATCATGACGGACCTAGAGGTCCGTCCTCCACGCAGCTTTTAAGCGGCTGTGGCTTTATGGAAATGCGCTAGTAGCGCAGGGGGCGGACGCGGTATTCGCCGCCGAGGACGAGGTGCTCGGATTCGCCTTGGAGGAACTCGGGCGGGAGCAGCCCGTGAAAAAAGACGATCTTGGGAAGCGGCACGCGCACCTCCCAGACGGACGAGCCGAATTCCCAGGCGACTTCGCGGTCGGAGGTGAAGGAGCTGAGGTTGTTGAATTCGACAAGCGGTTCGGCGGCGATGGTCGGCGACGGGGACGTCGCCGCTCCGGGGGAGCGCACGACGTATTCGGCGGTGTCGTGAGTTCCTCGATACAACGTGAGCCAGCGGGCGGCGGGGTGGCGGCGGCGCAATTCGTCCTGGCAAAACGTGTAGAGCAGGTCGAGCTGCTGGGAGAGTCCGGCGGTCTGGGACGCGCCTTTCATGCGGTCGTGCGCGTAGCGTTCGCGGGCGGCGGGGTCGGTGGCGAGGCAACCGCAGTGGTAGGTGGCGCGCAGGCCGAACCGGCTCTCGACCCAGGCCTTGAGGACGGCGCCGGCGTGGCCGTTGCTGTCGGCTCCCCAGTTGAGCAGGAAGCGCAGGTAGCTGTGGCGCAGGCTGGCGCGGGCGGGCGCGGTGTGGTCGGGCCACGCGTGGAGGCTGAATTTCACCGAGACGTAGTCGTGAAAATAACGGCCGCGGGCGAGTGGGTCGTCGAGGTCGGCGAGGGCCTGCCAGAGCCGGCGTTCGGTGATGCGCACGTCGCCGAGTTCCAGTGGCCGCGGGTCGTCCTGGAAATCGCGCGAGGCGATCACCCAGGGCGGCAGGTTGCAGTGGTTCAGGAGGGGAGGGGTGTTCACGGAGGGATGCCGGGGTGCTTATGTGCCGTTCCCACGGCGAGGAGGGCGGGGGTCTGGCGCGTGATGGCGGCGTGGACGGCGGGGTCGAGCCGCTTGAGCCAGCGGGAGGGGATGGCACCGGCTCCGTAGAGAGCGCCGGCGAGCTGGCCGGCGAGGGCTCCGGTGGTGTCGGCGTCGCCGCCGCGGTTGATCACGGTGACCAGGCAGTCCTCGAAGGTATCGGTGTTGAAGACCGCGTCGAAGACGGTTTGCACGGTTTCGACGATGTAGCCGCCGGTGCGCCCGGGCCAGGGGCGGAATTTGAAAATCGGATACGCGGAGACGAGCGCGTGGGCGAGGCGGAGTCCGTCGGTGAGCGGGGCGCCGTGAATCCAGGCACGGGTGATTTCGCCGAGGGCGAGGATGGCGGCGTCGGACAACGGGTGGTGGTGGGTGAGGCGGGCCTGGGCGAGACTGCGGGTGCGGAAGGCGTGGTCGTCGCCGAGGGTGGCGAGGACGACGGGGAGATTTCGCATGGCGGCGCCGTTGCCGGCCTCGTCCTCGGAGGGGGGACCTGCGAGCGCGCCGGTTTGCTGGTAGCGGCGGAGGCCGCGCCGGCAGGTGTTGCCGATGTCGGGCGGGCGGGAACGCATCCAGGCGACAAAGGAATCGGCCACGGCGCGCAGGTCCCAGCCGCCGGGCGTTGCGACAAGGGCGGAGCCGAGGGCCAGGCACATTTGAGTGTCATCGGTGACGGCACCAGGCTTGAGCCGGAGCCAGCCGCCGCCGGTGAGGTCTTGGTGGACGCCGTGGGTGAGCGCGATCTCGCCGGCGGTCATGAACTCGACGGTCGAGCCGAGCGCGTCGCCGACGGCGAGGCCGAGGTAGGACCCTAGGGCGCGGTCGGCGAGGGCGGGGGCGGACATGGAGCGGCGGAGGGGAGAGCGGGGGGAGCGGCGGCGTCCTCGCCGCCGAGGGTGAAGGAGGTCGGCGACGGGGACGTCGCCGCTCCAGGGGATGGAAGGGAGGTAGGTTTAGTCGTCGGCGCGGAAGCGGCGGGGGTCGATGGCGTGGGCTTTGACGCGCAGGCCCATCATGCGCTCGGTCAGGCCGAGCTGGCGGGCGGCCTTGGCCATGATGCCGCGGTGGGCTTTGAGGGCTTCGACGATCATCTCGCGTTCGACGGAATCGAGGGCGGCTTGGAGGGTCTGGCGCGGAGCGGTGCCGGAGGCCTCGCCGGTCTGCAGCGTGGGCGGAAGGTGGAAGCCGTGGATGACGCCGTCTTGCGAGAGAAGGACGGCGCGCTCGATAATATTCTCCAGTTCACGCACGTTGCCGGGCCAGTGGTAGGCCATGAGCATGTCGATGGCGGGGGTGGAAAAGCGGGCGACACGCTTGCGGTTTTGCAGGGAGTATTTTTCGAGGAAGTGGTCGGCGAGTTCGAGCAGGTCGCTGCGGCGTTCGCGCAGGGGCGGGATGTAAACGGGGAAGACGTTGATGCGGTAGTAGAGGTCGAGGCGGAACTTGGCCTGCTCGATCATCTCCTCGAGGTTGCGGTTGGTGGCGGTGATGACGCGCACGTCCACCTTGATGGGCTGGGTGCCGCCGACGCGCTCGAACACGCCCTCCTGGAGGACGCGCAGGAGCTTGGCCTGGGTGGCGGGGGAGATCTCGCCGATCTCGTCGAGGAAGAGCGTGCCGGTGTGGGCGAGCTCGAAGCGGCCCTTGCGCAGGGCGAGCGCGCCGGTGAACGCGCCCTTCTCATGGCCGAAGAGCTCGCTCTCGATGATGCTCTCGGGGAGGGCGGCGCAGTTGACGCGGACGAAGGGTTTGTTTTTGCGCACGCCGCCCTGCCAGATGGCCTGGGCGATGCGTTCCTTGCCGACGCCGGTCTCGCCGCGGATGAGCACGGTGGTCTTGCTGTCGGCCACCTGGTCCACGTGGAAATAGACCATGCGCATGGCGGAGGATTTTCCGATCATGCCCTCGGGCACGAAGCTGCGTTTGATCTGCTCGTGCAGGCGGGCGTTTTCCTGGCGGAGGGTGTCGAGGCGTTCCTTGGCGATCTGGCGGAAGCGCACGGCGAGGCCGACCTGACCGGCGACGAGGGTGAGGAAACGGGCGTCGGTATCGAGCGCCGTCGCCGAGGAGCCCGGACGGGTGAAGCTGAGGGTGCCGAGTGTCTCCTGTCCCTGCCGGATAGGCACGGCGATCAGGGCCTCGCGGCGTTCGACGGCTTCCGCGAGCAATGCGGACTCGGCCGGAGTCAGTTGGGCGGCTCCCGCGGAGAGATCGGGAATGATCGCCGGGTTGCCTGTGGCCGCGACGCGACCCAGAAGGCCGTCGCCGATCTTGCCGAGCACGTGATGAGCGGGGCAGGGGGAGATCCCCTCGCATTCTTCCAGAGCGAGTTCACCGGTCTCGCGGTTGATGATCGTGAGCATGCCACGACGGAGTCCGCCGGCGTCGGTGAGCTTGCTGAACATGGGCTGCACGGCGTCGCTCAGCTCCAGGCCTTGGGCGAGCGTGGCGGAGACCTCGTGCAGCAGCGTGAAGTCCCGCATCACGCGGCAACTGGAGAGCAGCGTGCCGAGGGCGGACGTATTTTGCGTGCAGGATGAACAATCGGCCACGCCTACCCGGAGCATTCGAGATGCCGCCATGCGGGTGGAGGGCGTCCGGCCAAACGATGCGCAGCATTTGGCAGGAGGTGCGCAGGTCTCGTGCCTTTTGTCCTATACGAATGAATACGATGAATGGCTTTGGCCGGCCCAGTGGGCGAAAATGATCAGCGTGGTTCGGGGAAAGACGAAGCCGCCGAGGCGGTGTCCCGGCCCCGGCGACATGGGGCGGCTCAAATCAATCCGGCGGCGCGGAAGCTGTAGTGGCCGAGGCCGCCGGGGTCGGCGGCCGTCCGGCCGAGGATCACGTGGTCGAGCAGAGGGATGTCCACGGTCTGGGCGGCGTCACGGAGCTGACGCGTCATCTTGATGTCGGCCGAGCTGGGCGTCGGGTCGCCCGAGGGATGGTTGTGGGCGCAGAGGACGGCGGCGGCGGATTCCTTGATGGCCTCGCGAAACACTTCGCGCGGGTGGGCGAGGGTGTTGGTGGCGGTGCCGGAGGTGAGCTCGATGCACTTGATCAGCCGGTTGCGGCGCGTGAGGCAGAGCACCCAGAATTTTTCAACCACGAGGCCGTGCACGTGGGGCCGGAAAAACTCGGCGGCCTTGTCGGCGCTGTCGATGAGCGGCGTCGGCGACGGGTCGCCGCTCTGCGCGAGGATGCGGCGAGCGATCTCCATCACGGTGATGAGTTGGAGCGCCTTGATGTGACCGATGCCCTTGAGTTTTTTGAAATCGGCCTCGCGCCACTGGATCAGGCCGGCGAGCGACCCGGCTTCGGAGATCAGGCGGTTGGAGAGCGTGAGGACATCGTGCCCTTGCGTGCCGCTGCGCAGGAGCATGGCGAGGAGCTCGCTGTCGCTGAGCGCGCCGGCGCCGAGTTTTTCGAGCCGCTCCTGGGGGCGGTCGCCGGTGGCGAGCGTGTGGAGGTGGTTGGTTGGCGTGGTCACGCGGAGGCGGAAGGATTTTTCGGGGTGAGCGCCTCTTTACCGGCGATGGCGTTGATGTGGCGTTGGAAATCGGGGTCCTCACCTTCCAGCAGGGAGGGCAGGATGCTGCGGAAGTCACGGCGGCGGCACCAATAGCGCATGTAGTCTTCCCACGTCTGCCAGAGGCGGGCGGTCTGACGGTTCATCTTTTCCTCGTAGACGAGGATGTAGGCGCGCTCGAAGATGGAGATGAGGATTTCGAAGAGGATGTCGCGGCGTTCCACCTGCTCGGGGTTGAAGGGCGAGGCGGGCTCGGACTGGGTCATGAGCCGGAGATCGGCGTTTTCGAGGACGAGGCGGAGGAACTTCGAGTAATCGTCGGAGAGCTGGAGGTAGAGCTCCTCGTCATCGTTGAGCCGCTCCTTCTGCTGCTCCTTCATGAAGACCCAGATACCGAAAGGCAGCGCGATGATCGTGACGAGGTAGCTGAGCGCTTCGAGCCATTCCATGGTCGTCATGTGCAAGAGCATGGCGCCGGCGGAGACGTGGGCAAGCCCGCGCCTCAAGGCGCAAAAAAACCGGCCCCGTGAAGGGCCGGTTTCGAGAGGGTGGATCTCAGTAGATCTTCACGTAGGCGTTGCGGCGGAGACGCTCGATCCAGCGGGACTCGGATTCACGGGCCATCTGGTTGACGAGGATCTTTTCGATCTGCTCGCGGACGTCGGCGAGCGGCTGGGTGCCGGCGAACTTGCGGTCCTCGACGTAGAGAATGTAGACGGCTTCGGGGGCGAGGATGGGATCGGTGGCCTGGCCCTTTTCGAGTTTGAACAGCGGGGCGCTGAACTCGGGCTTCAAGTCCGCGCGGGGCTGCCAGCCCCAGTCGCCGCCCTTGGCGCGCTTGGAATCCTGGCTGAGTTCACGTGCGAGATTCTCGAATTTTTCGCCGGCCTTGAAACGGGCCACGACCTTGTTGGCGCGCTCAAGCAAGTCGGGATCGCTTTCGCCGGGCTGGCGGGTGAGCGAGAGCAGGCGCATGTAAACCTGATCGTCCTGGAGAAAGCGGTCTTTGTTTTCGTTGTAGAACGATTCGACGCGGGCGGGGCTGACGATGTTCTGGTTCTTGCGCTGCTGGCTGCGCATGTAGTCGTAGATCATGTCGTCCTCGACCTTCTTGCGGTAGTCGCGGTAGGTGAGGCCGCTGCTGCGGAGGTAGGCGAGAAACTTGGAACGGTCACCGTCGAAACGGCGGATCTGCTCCTCGGCGATGGCGTTGTTGATGTAGCTGTCGGGGACCTTCCGTTTGTCGTCCTTCTTGAACTCCTTAACGATGAGGATGCGGTCGATCATCTCCTGCACGATGTCGTCCTGGAGGGCTTCGAGCTTTTCGTTGAACTCCTTCTCGTTGCGGGCGGAGCGCTGGAGGGCGGGAATACGGGGGGCGATTTCGCGGCGGAGATCGTCGACGGTAATGACCTTGTCCTCGGCGACGGCGACCACGCCGTTGGCGAAACGCAGGGCGAGGTTGTCCGCGGGGGAGGCGGGCGCCGGGGGTTGCGCGACGACGGCGAAGGGAAGAAGGGCGGCGAAGGAGCCGAGGAAACAAAGCCGGCGGAGCGTCATGGAGTGGGCGAAGGGTGCGGGAACGGGAGAATTTCCGTCCACCGTAGGAGTGGCCGGAGGGCGGTCAACCGTGGAAACCGCTAGCAAGTTGAAGGCGGGAAGGGCGATAGGGTTGCGACGTGCGGGCCCGAAGATTGTTCCGTCCCGGGCAGTTCTCTTGCAGGCCGGTTCGGCCCTCCAGACGTTGACGGCCGCCGACGTCACGCAGCGTCATGCTTAGAGATTGCCGAGGAAGGTGAGAATTTCCTTCAGACGGGCGAGGGGCTTCGGGGCGGTGAGGCGGGGGAAGCGGGAGCCGGCCAGCATCACGTAGTCGTCGCGGATTCCCGAGCCGCGGAGGCATTTCAGGCGGGACGACTCGGTTTCGACGCTGATGATGCCCGCCTGCTCGGCGCGGATGCGGATTTCGGTGACGAGCAGGAGGGCGCGGACTTCGTCGCCGAATTTTCCGAAGCGGTCGCGGAGGTCGGCTTCGATTTCTTTGAGCTGCGCGGCTCCGGCGGCCATCGCGAGGCGGCGGTAGAAATCGATGCGGAGGCGGGTCTCGGTGATGTAGGCGGACGGGATGCGGGCTTGGATCTTGGCGACCTCGACGGCGCCGTCGGCGGATTGTTCGGCGGCTTTGATGGCTTGGTAGGAAGAAGAAACCTGAGGGCTGAGACCTGAAACCTGAGAGCCGGACGCCGCTTCACCCACGAAGACGAAGTCGAGTTTTACGTTGGCGCGGATGGCGGCGGCGTGTTTGTCGCCCTTCAGGCGCGCGACCGACTGGCGAAGCAACTGGCAGTAGAGTTCGAAACCCACGCCGATGATGTGGCCGCTTTGCTGCGAGCCGAGGAGGTTGCCGGCGCCGCGCAGCTCGAGGTCGCGCATGGCGATGCGGAAACCGGCGCCGAGCTGGTTGTGGGTGCGCAGGGCGTTGAGGCGTTCGCGGGTGATCTCGACCAGGCGCGTGTGACGGTGGAGCAGGAGGTAGGCGTAGGCTTGATGTTTAAAGCGGCCCACGCGTCCGCGGAGCTGGTAGAGTTGCGAGAGGCCGAAGCGGTCCGCGCCTTCGATGATGATCGTGTTGCAGTTCGGGATATCGAGGCCGGTCTCGATGATCGTGGTGCAGACGAGCACCTGGTGTTTGCCGGCGACGAAGTCGGTCATCTCGCGCTCGAGTTCGTGCTCGTCCATCTGGCCGTGGCCGACGCCGATGGCCACGTCGGGGAGCATTTCGCGGAGGCGGGCGGCGACGAGGTTGATCGTCTGCACGCGGTTGTGGAGGTAGAAGACCTGGCCGCCGCGGCGGAGTTCGTGGCGGATGGCGTCCACCACGAGTTTTTCATCGTAGGTTTTGACGATGGTCTGGATCGGGTGGCGGTTGACGGGCGCGGTCTCGATCACGCTCATGTCGCGCGCGCCGGTCATGGCCATGTAGAGCGTGCGCGGGATGGGCGTGGCGGACATCGAGAGAATGTCCACGGTGGCGCGCATGGCCTTGAGGCGCTCCTTGTGTTTCACGCCGAAGCGTTGCTCTTCGTCCACGATGACGAGGCCGAGATCCTTGAAGGCGACGCGGTCGGAAAGCAGGGCGTGCGTGCCTATAAGAATATCGACCTGGCCCATGGCGGTGGCGGCGAGGATGCGGGTGGTTTCGCCCTTGGTGCGGAATCGGCTGACCATCTCGACGGCGATGGGGTAGCCGGCCATGCGCTCGCGAAACGTGTTCAGGTGTTGCTGCGCGAGGATCGTGGTAGGGACAAGGATGGCGACCTGTTTGCCGCCTTGGACGACCTTGAAGGCGGCGCGGATGGCGACCTCGGTTTTGCCGAAGCCGACGTCCCCGCAGATGAGGCGGTCCATGGGGCGGGCGCGTTCGAGATCGGCCTTGGTCGCTTCGATGGCGGTGAGCTGGTCCTTCGTTTCGGTGAAGGGGAAGGAGCCTTCGAATTCTTTCTGCCAGTCGTTATCCGGCGGGAAGGCGTGGCCGGGCTGGGCTTCGCGCTGGGCCTGGATTTTCAACAAGTCGGCGGCGAGATCGATGGTGGCGCGCTCGGCGGCCTGACGGGTTTTTTCCCAGCGGCCGGATCCGACTTTGCCGAGCTGGGGCTTGGCTTTGCCGAGGCCGACGTAGCGGCTGATGAGGTGCGACTCTTGAAGCGGGACATGGAGGGTGACGCAGTCGTCGAACTCGAGCGAGATGACCTCGCGCTGGCCGTCGCGGGTATCGAGTTTGGTGAGACCGCGGTAGAGGGCGATGCCGTGCTGGAGGTGGACGACGAAGTCGCCTTCGACGAGTTCGGAGAAGTCGAGGAGCTGGTCAACCTGGGCGCGGGTGACGAGGGCGCGTTGTTGCGTGCCGGTGATGCGGCGGGTGCGCTGGCGGCCGAAGAGTTCGGTTTCGGTGACGAGGACAAGTCCGCCGATCTCGCCGAGTTTGCGTTTGGGGAGCGTGGACCAGAGCAGGCCGGCGCCGGCGCGGTAGGTGCAGCGGAAACCCTCGTTGAGCGTGCCGCGCACCCAGAGCGGTTGCAGGCCTTTGAATCGCGGGTCTTCGGCGAGGGTTTCCTTCACGCGTTGTTCTTCGCCTTCTTTGGAGACGACGAAGGCGAGGCCGTAGCCGTCTTTTTTCCAGGCGACGAGTTGGGAGAGAAAGGTGCGGCGGGCGTCCTCTTCGGCGGAGAGACGTTCCTGGGCGACGAGGTCGTCGGACGGGTAGGTGCGGTGGTGGACGAGACTCTCGGTATCCCAGGTGACCTCGGTGACGCCGTCGCCGTCGAAGAGCGCGGCGGCTTCGTCGATGTCGGAGAGTCCGAAGGCGCCGGAGGCTTTGAGCAGGATCGGGGAGAGCTGGTCGAAACCCTCGCGGGCAAAGGAGGAGAATTCTTCGTCGAGCGAGGCGGGTTCGACGAAGACGAGCTGGGTGAGCGGCGAGAGGTAGTCGGCGATGCCGGTCTTGGAGGAGTCGAGCTTGAGGCGCGGCGAGGCGGAGAGCGTGATGGTCTCTACTTGTTCGCCGGAGCGTTGGGTGACCGGGTCGAAGGCGCGGATGTCTTCGATTTCGTCGCCGAAGAAATCGAGGCGGTAGGGCTGGCTGGCGGTGATCGGGTAGACGTCGATGATGCCGCCGCGGATCGCGTAGTGTCCGGGGGATTCGCACACGGCCTCGCTGTCGTAGTCGAGTGACTGGAGGGTTTCGAGGAGGGCGGCGAAGGGCTGGGATTGTCCGCGGGTGAGGATGATTTCGCGGGTGGAGAAGGCTTCGAGAGCGGGGACGGGTTGGAGGAGGGCGGCGGGGGTCGTCAGGACGACGAGAGAAACCTGAGGGCTGAAACCTGAAAGCTGAGTGACCGAGCGGGCGGCACGGAGGCGCGACAGGACCGTGGTGCGGTCGGCGGAAGCGGCGAAGGCTTCGCGCATGTCGCGGCTGTCGGGCATCGACTCGGGGAAAACGAGCGTCTCGATCGACGCGGGGTTTCCGCCGGCGGAGCGGTGGAAAAACGCGATGTCCTCGGCGAGTTGCTCGGCGTGCTTGAGTTCCTCGGCGACCACCAGCCAGACGGGCGCGGGGTGTCCGCGCGTCAGCTCGGCGATGACCGCGCCGCGGGCGGGCGGGCAGACGCCGGTGAGCTTGATGCGGGTTAGGTGGGCGTGGGCGGACATGCGATGAAATGCAGAAGATCGCCGGAGAGGCGCGGTGCGCGTCATCGCGGCATAAAGCCGCTCCTACAGGTCGGAGGCGAGGGCGGCGCGGGCAGCGGCTTCCTCGGCGATTTTTTTGGAGGTGCCGCGGCCGGTGCCGAGCGCGCGGTCGGCGAGCCAGACAGTCGAGGTGTATTCCTTGGCGTGGTCGGGGCCGCCGGATTGCACGGTCTCGTAGCGCAGGGCGCCGGTGCCGTGGGCGGGTTGCACGCGTTCCTGCAGGCGGCCCTTGGGATTGGCGTCGTCGATTTTCACGCCGGCGAGGCGGATCTCAAGGTCGCCGTAGGTGCGAAGGATGAAGGACTGGGCGGTGGGAAGACCGCCATCGAGGAAGATCGCGCCGACCACGGCTTCGTAGGCATCGCCGGCGACCGTGGGGGAGCCGCCGGTTTTTTGCTCGGTGACGCAGAGGCGCAGGTGGGCGGGCAGGTCGAGTTCGCGGGCGAGTTCGCCGAGGAAAATGCCGTTGGTGAGTGCGACGCGCAGACGGCTGAGCTCGCCTTCACGTTCGGCGGGGCGGAGCTGGAAGAGCGCGGCGGTGACGACGAACTGGATGATGGCGTCGCCCAAAAATTCGAGGCGTTGGTAATGGTCGCCGTCCTCGGGGTGTTCGTTGGCGTAGCCGGGATGCGTCAGCGCCTGGCGGAGCAGCGCGGGATTGGCGAACGTGTGGCCGAGGCGGCTCTGGAGGGCGGCTAGGTTGGAAGTGGTGTCGGTCACGGGTGGAGGAGAAATCCCAAATGCCAAAAGGCCAAACTCCAAAGAAAACGGAGGGAATGACGAAAGGGCGAAAACGGTTTTGGCGTTTGGAGGTTTGGCGTTTGGGATTTTCCGCGCGAAGCGCGGTTACGAGGAGGCGCTGGCATAGCGGCGCAGGCCGCGGTTGAAGGTCCACACGGCTAGTCCGACCCAGGCGAGGGTGGCGGCGAGCAGCCAGAGGGCGTTGACCGGGTCGAAACCGTGGATGAGGGCGGAGGCGGGGACGTTGCTCACGACGACGGCGGGCAGCAGCCAGACGAAGAGGATGTGGGCGACGCCCTTGAAGGCCTGGCGCGGCAGGCGGGAGAATTCCATCAGCGTGAAGTAGCTGCCCTCGATGCCTTGCGCGGCGCCGAGCCAGAAGGTGAGCGACACGGTGATGAGCAGGATGCCGTAGTGGATGAGGAAACCGCAACCGATCATCAGCGCGTAGAGCGCGAGCTGGCCGAAGGAGGGGGTGAGCCCGAGTTGACGGACCGAGTAGACGACCACGGCGAGGGCGACGATGACGTTGGCCAGGCCGTCGAGGTCGATCTTGCGGGTGGAGACCATGACCAGAGGGTTGCCGGGCTGGGCCAGGAAGAAGTCGAAGTAGCCGGTGCGGATGTTGCGGGCCATCTCGAAGAGGTTGGTCCACACGAAGCCCATGATGAAGCGCTGCACGAGCATGGAGCTGCCGACGAGCAAGAGCATCTGGTATTTGCTCCAGCCGGCGATGGAGTCGGTGTGGTTATAGAGGACGGAGACCATCAGGAGGTTCACGCTCATCCAGCAAAACTCCACCAGCGCCCACATGATGAAGTCGAAGCGGAACATCAGGGTGCGCACGACGGAGTAGCGGGCGCAGGCGAGCCAGATGCGGAGGTAGTCGACGGGTTTCATGGCGCGAATCAGCCGCCGACGGCGGTGTGGCGGCGCAGGCCGCGCACCCAGAGGAACTGGGCGAGCGCGAGCAGGGCGACGACCCAGAAGGATTGGATGGCGAGGCCGTTGAGGGCGGTGGCCGGGTCGGGGCAGCGGCCGGTGAAAATCGCCGTCGGAAAATACATCTGGTAGTAATACGGCAGCCACTGCGACGCGCGGAAGAACCACGCGGGCATGAGGTCGAGCGGGAACATCTGGCCGCCGAGGATGGTTTCGATGGCGAGCGACAGGATGATGAACGACTGGATTTCCAGGAACCAGAACGTCAGCAGTCCGAAGATGTAGGCGATGGTGAACTGGATCATCGCGGCCATGAGCATGGCGGGCAGTCCGTAAACGAGGCGCCAGGTGTCGTCGGGCAGGACGATGTGGTCCTTGAGCAACGGAAGCGCGATGATGATCGGGAGGAGCGCGAGCAGGCCGGAGACAAGGCGGGCGGCGACGAAGATGCTGAAGCGGTAGAGGTAGTAGTTGATCGGCTTCAGCAGGAACTGGTTGATGAGACCGTTGCGGATGTCCTCGCTGATCTGGTAGTCCTCGTTGAACGCGCCGATGAAGAACTGCATCACCAGAATGACGATGAAGTAGGTGAGCGTCTGGTTGAGATCAAAGCCGCCGATGGAGGTGTGTCCGCCGTAAGCGGCGCCCCAGAGAACGAAGACGAACGCCAGGTGGAAGAGCGAGAAGAGCGCGCGGATGCCGAAATTCCACCGGTAAACGATGTTGCTCTGGAGCCCGATGAGGAAGGCGTGCCGGTATTTGGCGAAGGCGGACATGCGCTGATGAGTTGAAAGCTGAGAGTTGAGTGTTGAGAGCAGGAAGTCCGGAATTTCCGGTCTCTCAACTCTCAGCACTCATCTTTCAACCTGCGTTACTTCAGTCCGAAGCGGGCGATGACCTCCTTGGCGAGGTTGCGGTAGGCGGTGGAGCCGGGGGAGAGCGGGTCGTAGGCGAAGATCGTCTTGCCGAAGCTGGGGGCCTCGCTGAGGCGGATCGTGCGCGGGATGACCGTGTTGAAGACCTTGCCGGGCAGGTGGGTCTTCACCTCTTCGACGACCTGGCGGGAGAGGTTGGTGCGGATGTCGAACATGGTCATGACCACGCCGCCGAGTTCCAGTTCGCCGTTGATGCCGGCGTTCTTGATGCGGTCGACGTTGCGCAGGATCTGGCCGAGACCCTCGAGGGCGAGGTATTCGCACTGGAGCGCGATGAGCAGGTAGTCGGCGGCGGCGAGGCTGTTCATGGACAGCATGCCCATGGACGGCGGGCAATCGATGATGATGGCGCGGAAGCCGCCGGCGGCCTTGAGCGGGGCGAGGACGTTGCGGAGCTTGGCGAGGTAGTTCTCGGTCTGGGCCAGCTCGATCTCGGCGGCGGCGAGGTCCTCCTCGGACGGGATGAGCGCGAGGTGCTCGTAGGCGGTGGGGACGACCATCTCCAACGCGGTGCCCTCGCCGCTGAGCGGGCCGTAGAGGCTGCGGCCGGCCTGCTTCTCGACGCCGACGGCGCTGGTGGCGTTGGCCTGGGGGTCGAGGTCGATGAGGAGCGTGTGGATTTTCTTCTCGGCGAGCGCGGCGGCGAGGTTGACGGCGGTGGTGGTTTTGCCGACGCCGCCCTTCTGGTTGGCGATGGTGAAGACGAGGGAGGACATTTTGGGAATGACCAATGACCAATGACCAACGCGCAATGGGCAAAGAAAAACCGCCGGTCGGGGAGACGGGCGGTTTTTAACGGAAAAATTGGAGGCGCGAGCCGGAATCGAACCGGCGGTAGAGCTTTTGCAGAGCTCGGCCTTACCACTTGGCTATCGCGCCTTGACTGAAGGAGCGCGGAACTTGTGTGAAAAAACCGCGCTCCGCAAGAACGGAAACTCAGGTTGTCACACCGGCTTTTTTCGCCTCGTCGCCAGTGAACGGCGATGCGCTGTGGATGAGCTCATAATCCGCAAGGATGCTGAAATAAAAGGTCGAGCCCTCGCCCACGCGGCTTTCGACCGAGATGGCGCCGCCCATGCGTTCGCACAGGCGTTTGGCGATGATCAGGCCCAGGCCGGTGCCGCCGCGGCGGCGTTTGGCCGAGGTGTCCACCTGGCTGAAGGGGCTGAAGAGCTGGGGGATTTTGTCCGCCGGGATGCCGATGCCGGTGTCTTTCACGCTGAATTGCAGGCGCACGGAGCGGCTGAGTCCGCCGGGGAGCAGTTCCTCGGGGCCGGCGGAGGCGGTGATGGTGATGCCGCCCTTTTCGGTGAACTTGATGGCGTTGCCGACCAGGTTGCTGAGGATCTGGCGGAGCCGGCCGTGGTCGCCGTTGACGATTTTCGGCATGCCCGGGGCGATCATGGTCGTGATGGTCAGGCCGGCCTCGCGGGCGCGGGGGGCGAAGAGGGCGCCGATCTCCTCGATGCAGTCGCGCATGGAAAACGGTGCGTGCTCGATCTCGATCTTGCCGGCCTCGATCTTGGAGAGGTCGAGGATGTCGCTGATGAGCGTTTCCAGCGTATGGCCGCTGCTGGTGATCATGTCCACGAACGAGCGTTGCTCGGGATTGAGGGGGGAGTCGCGCAGCAGTTTGCCGAAGCCGATTACGCCGTTGATGGGGGTGCGGATCTCGTGGCTGACGATGGCGAGGAATTCGCTCTTGGCGCGGTCGGCGGACTCGGCGGCATCCTTGGCCGCGAGGAGGGCGAGCTCCGCCTGCTTGCGGGCGGTGACATCGTGCCCGACGGCCTGGTATTCGACGATCCGGTCTTCGGTGTCGCGAATGGCGCGGTGGGTCCATGAGTGGACGACCCGGGTGTGGTTGCAATCGATGTCGGTGTGCTCGAAGGCGACAGCCTCGGGCAGGGGGGCGGCGTTGGGCTTGATCAGGCCGGCGGTGAGCAGAAGGCAGGGCTGGCCGATGAGTTCGAGGCGCTTGCGGCCGAGGAAACGGGCGTAGGCGCCATTGACGAAGGTGAGTTTGCCGTCGGGCGTGTAGCGGCAGATGAGGTCGGCCTGGTCCTCGACGACCGCGCGGTAGCTGGCTTCGAGTTTTTGGAGGGACTGGGCCATGCGCTCGATTTTGCGGGCCAGGCCGATGACCTCGTCATGGATCTCGTCCTGGTCGTTTTCCGAGGACTGCGCGACGGTCCGGCGGTTCATTTCCCGCAGGCGTTCCATCATCGAGCGGTCCCAGACATACCCGCCCAGGATGAGCAGGATGCAGCCGATGACCGACAGGCAGAGGATGTAATACTGCGGGGAGAGTTCGGTTTCGGACGTGACTGCGGGGACGATGATCGCGCCCAGAGAAGCCAATAGCGCAAAGGACAGGGCGAAGATCAGCACGGACTTTCTACGCTGGGCTGAGCTCATGGTCACAATCACTGGTTCAAAATCGTGGGGTAGTCTATGCGAAACATCGCCTTATCCAATGTCGCGAACGCCGGGAGCGGCCGGTCCGGCCGCTTTGGGCCGGGCGTTCGGGGAAGATGGTGGGTTAGGAAGCGGAATAGCGGTCATGCACGCGATTTTGCCGGTGCTCGCCTTCGTTTTTTAAAACCAGGGAGTCGGCGCGGGTCTGCGAAAACACCTCGCGGAGCATATTCAGAGCGAGGCCGGCTAGGCGGCGAGACCGAGGCCTTTCACCGGGCGCGGCAGGCGGTGCATGGCGTCAGCGCGCAAAAAACGGGTTGTGTTGTTTTTCGAGCGCGAGGGTGGTGAGCGGGCCGTGGCCGGGGGCGATCACGGTGTTGCGCGGGAGGGTGAAGATCTTGTCGTTGTTGTTGCGCAACTGCTCGGCGTAATGCGTGGCGCTGCCGCCCATGGAGGAGGCGAAGAGCGAGTCGCCGACGATGGCGACGGGCCAGCTCAGGCCGGTGACGAAGTAGGTGGTCATGCCGGGCGAGTGGCCGGAGGTGAACAGCGTCTTGATGGCGAGTTCGCCGACGTGGAAGTGGGCGTTCTCGGCGAAGGTTTTGGCGCCGGGGAAGTCCACCGGTTCGCGTTCGCTCGACCAGACCTCGGCGCGGGGGCAGGCGGTGGCGAGGGCGGGAAGGGCGGCGATGTGGTCCTCGTGGGTGTGGGTGATGAAGATGTGGCGCACGTCGAGGCTCTCGGCCTCGATGGTGCCGATGATCCCCTCGGCGTTGGCGCCGGTGTCGAACACGGCGGCGAAACGCGAGCGGGTGTCCCACACCAGGTAGTTGTTCACGGTGAACTCGCCGTGGGGGGTGTTGAACATCGCGAAGCCGCGCGCGAAGACGGGGGCGACCGGGTAGAAGCGTTTGTGCGCGAGGTCGTCGAGCGCGGTGGCGCTGAGCTTGAGGTGGCGGGCGACGCGGCGGATGACCACGTCGCGCACTTCGCCGGCTTTGATGGCGGCCAGATCCTCGATGGAAACCTCGGCGCGTTTGGCGAGTTGCTCGTCGGAGATGTTCAGGCCGCGCTGGGCCTTGGCGATGACGTCGGTGAAATTATCTTCGAGAGGGAGGCGGGCCATGTGCTAATAACGGGTCGTCCGGCGGAACGCGCAAGCCGGAAGGCGGTAATCTGTTCCCGGACGTCACGGCCTGTCGGCGGAATCGAGGTATTCCCGGGGGCGATACCAATCATGGCACGACGAGGGAAGAATAAGAATGGTTCAAAAAGAATACGCTGTCCGGGCGGTGCGCCTTCGGTTTTTATTCGGGCCATACCCGCGACCAAATGAACACCTCCAATTATCTGTCTTCGTTGTTTTCACTTCAGGGCAAGGTGGCCGTGGTGATCGGTGGAACCGGAGAATTATGCGGAGCGATGGCGGAGGGCATGGCCGGCGCGGGCGCCGAGGTCGTGCTGGTGGGGCGCAATGAGGAAAAGGCCGCGGCGCGTCTGGCGAAGATCAAGGAAAGCGGCGGCAAAGCCTATTTTCTGGTGGCCGAGGCCAGCGACAAGACGCAGCTCCAACAACTCTTGGATGCCATCCTGAAGCGTTCCGGCCGGGTTGATATAGTGGTGAACGGGGCGGGTGTGAACTCTCCGACGCCGTTCCTTGATATCACCGAAGACGAATGCGAACGCATCATGGATATCAATTTCAAGGGTGTGTTCCTGGGCTGTCAGGTGTTTGGCAAGTATCTGGTGGAGCGGGGGACGGGCGGTTCCATTATCAATCTCGGCTCGATGTCAGGCCTCGTGCCGTTGTCGCGGGTGTTTACGTATTCGGCGAGCAAGGCGGCCGTGCACAATCTCTCCAAGAATCTGGCGCGCGAATGGGCCGCCAAAAACGTGCGCGTTAATATTCTCGTGCCGGGCTTTTTCCCCGCCGAGCAAAACCGCAAGGTGCTCACGCCGGAGCGCGTCGCCTCGATCATGGGGCATACGCCGGCCAAACGTTTCGGCGAGGCGAAGGAATTGATCGGCGCCACGCTGTTGCTGGCGGGCGAGGCCGGCAGCTTTATCACGGGAGCCGAGATCGTGGTCGACGGCGGTTATCATGCCATGACGATTTGATGTAGCGTCGCAGGCGAGTTGTATTATTCGGACAGCCGATAATACAGGCTTGATAAATGCCAGTCATGCCTTCGTATGTAAGCACTATGTCATTCACCGACCAAATTGCAGAACTCGCCAAAGCCGAAGCCAAACTCGCCCAAGCCAAGGCCAAACTCGCCGCCGACCGCGTTGCCGCCCTTGCCAAGCTCCCGAGCGACTACGGCTATTCCAGCCTGAATGATTTCATCAAGGCCCTGAAGGCCGCCGCCGGTAAGTCGAAGGGCAAGAAGGCCAAGGCCGGCAAAGCCCCCAAGGCCGCGAAGGCCGGCAAGCGCACCCGCACCAAGATCACCCCCGAGCTGAAGCTCCAGGTGGTTGCCGCCGTTCAGGGTGGCAAGTCCGGTGCCGAGATCGCCAAGGCGTTCGGCATCTCCCTGCCCAGCGTGCAGAACATCAAGAAGGAAGCCGGTCTGGTGAAGGCCCGCTCCGCTGCCGCCGCTCCCGACGCGCCAGCCGCTTCGTAAGGCTCTGGTTTTCCTATCATATACGACGCCTCCGTGTTGAATGCACGGGGGCGTTTTTGTTTTATCGCCGGTACCGCCGCGCCGTGCAGGAGGGCGGACGCGCTTATATACAGGCAGGGCGGCTGATATTGTCAGCCGTATGATCGACTTCGCCGACGCGAGGGCTGGAACGACATGCTTAATAGCGGGGCACCTGCGGGTCGATCACGAGCGACCAGGCGTCGATGCCGCCCGATACGTTGCTCACGGCTGAATAGCCTTGAAGGCGCAGGTATTCGGTCACGCGCAGGCTGCGGCCGCCGTGATGGCAGTGGATGAGCAGGTGTTTGTCCTTCGGAAGCACGCCGAGGTGTTCCGGGATCTGGCGCATGGGGATATGTTGGGCGCCTTCGATGCGGCAGAGTGCGACTTCGTGCGGTTCGCGCACATCGATCAACACCACGGAGTCGGGCTTTTCATCAAGAAGACGTTTGGTTTCTTCGACGGAGAGTTCGAGCGGATGGAAGTCGGGCATGGTGGCGAAAAACACCGGTTTGAACGCGGCTCGCAATTGAAATTGCGCCCGTCTCCGCCCGCGCAGCAAGATTCGCGCACATGCCCCAGCACTTTATCGTCATCATCGCCGGAGGAAAAGGTGAGCGTTTCTGGCCGCAGAGCCGCGCGCCGCGTCCGAAACATCTGCTTTCCGTGGTCGGCACCAAGCCCCTGCTCACGCAGACCATCGACCGGGTAAAGCCGCTTGTGCCGGCGAAAAACATCTTCGTCATCACCAGCGCCGTCCAGGCGAAGGCCGTGCGCGAGGTCTGCAAGGGCATCCCGGCCGCCAACATCATCGCCGAGCCAGTCGGGCGCGACACCGCCGCCGCCGTCGGTCTGGCCGCCGCGCTCGTGGCCGCCCGCGATCCGCAGGGCATCTTCGCGGTGCTGCCGGCCGATCATGTGATTCACGACAGCAAGGCGTATGCGGGCGACCTCAAGGCCGCCTTCGCCGCCGCCGAGTCCGCCGCCGTCATGGTCACGATCGGCATTACGCCGACGGAGCCGGCCACGGGCTTCGGCTACATTCAGCGCGGTGAAAAGTGGAAGGCCTTCAACCGCCGCCCTGTTTTCCGGGTGAAGCGGTTCGTTGAAAAACCGAAGCTGGAGGTCGCCGAGGGTTATCTCGCCGCGGGCGACTACGTCTGGAACGCCGGCATGTTTGTCTGGAGCGTGCCCGTCGTGGAGTCGGCTCTGGCGCAACATGCGCCCGAACTCGACGCCGCCCTTAAACCTATCCGCGCGGCGCTGGCGAAAAAGCGTCCGCTGGCCGGGGTGATGAAGAAGGTTTATCCGACGCTGCCGAAGATCTCGGTCGATTACGCGCTGCTGGAAAAATCCACCAATGTCGTGGTGCTGCCGTCGTCGTTCGACTGGGACGACGTGGGTGCGTGGCCGGCGGTCTGCAAGCACTGCGAACCCGACGCGGCCGGCAACGTGTCGCGCGGCCTCGCGGTGGTGGAGCAGGGGAGCAACAACCTCGTGTTCAGCGAGGGCGGACATCTCCTGGCCGTCGTCGGCGTGGACGACCTCATTGTGGTGCACACGCCCGATGCGACGCTGGTATGTCCGAAATCGAAGGCGCAGGACATCAAGGCGCTGCTCAAGAAGGTCGAGGCGCTCAAAGGCGGCGCCAAGTGGTTGTGAGAGCGAATAAGGGAGTGCGGGAATGAGGGGGGACCGGTTGAAGGCTCGCCACCTCTTCTCACTCCCTTTCACTTACTCCCTCATTCCCTTTCTCATGCGTTTTCTCGGCATCGACTATGGCACGCGGCGTATCGGGCTCGCCTATGGCGACGACCTGGGCATCGCCACGCCCTTGCCCGCGCTCACCGACGCGGAGCCGAAGAAGCGCCGCGAAGGACTTGCCGCCGTGGTGAAGCAACGGCGTATCACCGAGCTCGTCGTGGGGTTTCCCTACAACATGGACGGCTCCGTGGGGTTTAAGGCGAAGGAGGTCGAAGGGTTCGCCGAGAGCCTTAAAAAGGAGTTCGGTCTGCCGGTGCATTTCATCGACGAGCGGCTTACGTCGCACATGGCCGAGGCGGGCATGAACCAGAAACAGCTCCGCGAAATCCGCGGCCAGGGCATCGTCGATTCGCGCGCCGCGGCGATCATTTTGCAGGATTATCTGGATCAACGTTTCCCGCCGCCCTTGCCGGGAACGGAGATTTGACCGCAGATCACGCAGATGAACGCAGATACCGATCAAGGTCTTTGCTTCATCTGCGCCCATCTGCGTAATCTGCGGTTAATATTTTAGGATGAGCAAAGCACCGATCCCACCCTCCCGCTGGAAATGCACCGTCGCCTACGACGGCAGCGCGTTCGCCGGCTGGCAGATCCAGCCGAATGCCCAGACCGTGCAGTCGGTCATTGAGGCGCGGCTGGCGGCGGTGTTCAAAACCCCGGTCGACATCACCGGCAGCGGGCGCACCGACTCGGGGGTGCATGCGCGCGGACAGGTGTTTCATTTCGACGCCCACTGGGCGCACGACTCGCAAAAGCTGCTCACCGCGCTGCGCATCGGGCTGCCGCCGACGATCCAGATCCTGACGGCGCGCAAGGTGCCGGCGGCGTTTCACGCGCGGTTCTCGGCCAAGGGAAAAGTTTACCACTACGACATCTGCCACGGGGGATTCGCCGATCCGTTCACGCAGGCCTACACGTGGTCGATGGCGCGCACGCTCGACGTCGCGGCCATGCGCAAGGCGGCGAAGCTGCTGGTCGGCACGCATGATTTCCGCGCGTTCACCGCCATCCCCGGCAGCGGTGTCGAAAAAGAGGATACGGTGCGCACGGTGAAGCGGCTCGACATCACCACGCGCGGGATGCGGCTGCGGATCGCGGCCGAGGGCAACGGGTTCTTGTATAAAATGGTGCGCAGCCTCACGGGGGCTTTGGTTGACGTTGGACTGGGCCGGCTGACGCCGGCCGACATCGAGGACATCCTGGCGAGCCGGAAGCGCACCCAGCGCGTGTTCACCGCTCCGCCGCAGGGGTTGTGTTTGGTGAAGGTGTTTTACTGAGCGCGAGCCGATGAACCCGGAGGAACCCGAGGATACGGAGGGGAGGGCGGGTCCTCCGCGAATGGCGGACGGATCAAGTCCGTCGAGTGATGCTTCGGAGCGGACGGCCCGGCGGTCCGTCTCTGCCTTCGGAAGCGAACTTCTGCGTGGTCTTGCCGACATCGTGTTTCCTCCGGTGTGCCTGCAATGCGGAGGGCTGGTCGAAGGCGGGCGGTTGCGCCATGTGTGCGTGCGCTGCGACCCGCTGATCCACCGGGTCGAGCCGCCGAGCTGCACGACCTGCGGCAGCCCATTTTTCGGTCAGGTCGAGGGCGAGCGGATGTGTCCGCATTGCGAGGGTCTTCACCCGCTCTACGGCGAGGGGCGAACGGTGACGTTGTTCAAGGGCCCGGCCCGCGCTCTCGTGCATGAGTTGAAATACCACAAGGGCCACCATGTGCTCGCAGACTTGGAAGCGGTCGCCCGCAGTTCGGCGCACGTGATGGACTTTATCCGCGACACGGTGCTGGTGCCGGTGCCCTTGCATCCGCGCAAGGAGCGCGAACGCGGTTATAACCAAACGGTTCTGCTGGCCGGAGTGCTGGCGAAGGCGGCGGGCGGGGGCACGCGGGTTGAACCGCTCCTGCGGCGCGTGGTGGACACGCCGTCGCAAACCGCTTTCGACCGAAAGGCCCGCCGGGCCAACCTGAAAAATGCCTTTGCACTCGCCCGAGGGGCCACCATAAACCCCTCTTCACCCTACACTCTCGTCGATGACGTTTTTACAACAGGCTCAACCCTCAATTCCTGCGCAGGCGTTCTCCGCCACGCGGGTGCGTTGAACCTGAACGTCGTCACGTTCGGCCACGGCTAATTTTTACGCATGTCGCTCTTCAGCAAACCGAAGTATTCCACGGTTGTCGTCAAAAAGAAGGACATCCCCAAGGGTATGTGGACCAAGTGTCCCATCTCCGGCGAGATCGTCTTCAACAAGGAACTGGAGGACAACCAGATGGTCGTCGCCAAGTCCGGCTACCACTTCCCGATCGGTGCCCGCCAGCGCATCGCGGCGCTGTTTGACGAGGGCACGTTCGAGGAGATCGACGCCAGCATCCGCTCGGCCGATCCGCTCAAGTTCGTCGATTCCCAAAAATACCCCGACCGTATCAAAAAATACGAGAAGGACAGCGGCCTCACCGAGGCGGTCGTCTGCGGCACGGGCAAGATCCACGACATTCCTGTCGCCGTGGCGGTGATGGACTTCCGTTTCTGCGGCGGCGCCATGGGTTCGGCGGTCGGTGAGAAGATCACCCGCGCCATCGAGGTCGCCCTCAAGAACAAGACGCCGTGCATCATTTTCAGCGCCTCCGGCGGCGCCCGCATGCAGGAAGGCATTTTCTCCCTCATGCAGATGGCCAAGACCAGCGCCGCGCTCGGCCGCCTGGCCGAAGCCAAGCTCCCCTACATTTCCGTCCTCACGCATCCGACCATGGGCGGAGTCACCGCCAGCTTCGCGGTGCTGGGTGACGTCAACATCGCCGAGCCGGCTGCATTGATCGGTTTTGCCGGCGCCCGCGTCATCAAAGACACGGTCAAGCAGACGCTTCCCGCCGGTTTCCAGACCGCCGAGTTTCTCCAGAAGCACGGTCTGATCGACCTCATCGTGAGCCGTCTTGAGATGCGCGACAAACTGCGCGACATCCTGAGCGCGCTTTACGTGAAGAAACTGCCGGTGGCGAAGTGATTGGATGGGGTTTTGTAGGAGCGGCTTTATGCCGCGAAGGCAGTCGATTAGTCGTCATCGCGGCATAAAGCCGCTCCTACATTCGAGCCATTTCATTCCATGTCCGCCGACTACGCTGCGACTCAGGACTACCTTTTCTCGCTCAAGGCCAAGGGTGTGAAATTCGGCATCGACCGCATGCGTCTGCTCGTCGCGGGCATCGGGCACCACGAGCGGGCTACTCCGGTCATCCACATCGCCGGCACCAACGGCAAAGGCTCCGTCGCCGCCATGCTCGAGTCGGTCTTTGCGGCCGCCGGCTGGCGCACCGGACTCTACACGTCGCCCCATCTCGTGAAACTCGGCGAACGCGTGCAGGTGGCCCGCGAGATTCTTACCGAGGCCGAGATCGTGGCCTACGCCCGCGAACTCCAACCCGTCGCCGAGGCGGTCAGCCGGGGCAGTCCGGACGATCATCCGAGTTTTTTTGAGTTCATGACCGCGATGGCGTTTTTGCAGTTCGCCCGAAAACGCTGCGACATCGCGATCATCGAGACCGGTCTCGGCGGCCGCCTCGACGCTACCAACGTGGTCGATCCCGAGGTCGCCGTGATCACGTCCATCGGCCTCGACCACTGTGACATGCTTGGGGACACGATTGAGAAAATCGCCGCCGAGAAGGCCGGGATCATCAAGCCGGGCAAACCGGTCGTGATCGGCCGCCTGCCTCCCGAGGCCGAGGCGGTCGTCCGCCGCATCGCCGGCGATCAGGGTTCGCCGGTCCACTCGGTGCGCGCGGTGTTTGGCGATAACGTGGCGGACTATCCGACGACCGCCTTCGAGGGCGATTACCAGCGGTGGAACGCCGCCACCGCCGTGTTGGTCGCGCGGTGCCTGGGCACGCGTTGGAAGCTCGACGCCGACACGGTGACGCGCGGGTTGAAATCTGCGCGCTGGCCGGGGCGCTGGCAGCGCGCGAGCATCGGGGGGCGTCCGCTCATCCTGGACGCATCGCACAACCCCGAGGGCGCGGGTGTGCTCGACGGGCTGTTGTCAAAATTGGTCGTGGAAACGGGTCGCAAGCCGGTCGTGGTGACGGGCGTGCTCGGCGCGGCCCGCGCGCGGCCGCTGCTGGAGACGATCAGCCGATACGCGGCGGAGATCCACCTGGTGATGCCGCAGCAGTCGCGGGCGAGCGGATTTGAGGAGTTGGAAGCGCTCATCCCGAAGAGCTTCGCCGGCCGGGTGACGCGGGCGACGGTCGCGGGTGTGTTTCCCGACGCGAAAACCTGCACGGTGGGCGGTCCGAACGACACGGTGGTCGTGACGGGCTCGATCTACCTGCTGGGCGAGGTCATGGCCCGCATCCAACCGGAGCGCGGCGCGCTCGAGAACCGGCTGCAGGATTTCTGAGCGAATCCTTGGCGAAACGGCGTTCGCGAGGCATTCAGTTGATATGCCCCTGTCCTTTTTCTCTTCATGAAGAAACTATCCTTGGTTTTCTTGATGCTGGTGGTGGTGCCGGCTGCCTATCCCTGTTCAATGGCGTTTCCGGCCTACGGCGTTTATTCGGGCGGAACGGTCTTGTTGCACACGTATCTGGAGTGGGATTTTGCGCTGCTGATGGCGGGCGCCATTTTGCTTAAGGCGGTATCCTACGCGTTTATTGGCAACGGCTCCAAGCTGCGGCTATTTGGTGCGATGGTCGCGGGTAATTTGGTTACGACGGCGGTCGGATACTTGATGGAGATCTGTCATGTGAGCTTGTTGGATTTGCTGCTGATTCCCTCGTTCGTCGCGATGATGCTGTTTCATTATGCGGGGAAGATTTTGTGGCCGCTGGATTACCAAGCCCGCTATCCGAAACGGAAGCTCTCTGAAATTGTGGGTATGCTCACGCTTGGGTTCATTACGATGGGCATTCTGGCGATGGTGCTGACCACTACCCGGCACTTGGGAGTGTGGCATTGGGTTTTAAAATGGGTCTTCAGTTACGCATCCCTGATCATGGCCTTGTTTGTGACCACGAGTTATGAGTATGGCGTCATCACCCGCATCACCAAGCAGAGTGGACGTGAGGTTTTTCTGCCGGTGCTGAAGGCCAACCTGATCGTGTTCTTCGTGCTGTTTGCCGCCGTGGCGGGTGTGCTCTGGAGTCAGCACAAACTGCCCAATCCGTAGCGGCGCACCGCATGGTCGAGCGCCCGATCGTCTGGTAATTAAAACACAGAGGCCGCAGAGAGCACAGAGAGGGAGTCTCCGTGTCCTCTGCGGCCTCTGGGTTTAATGAACTCAGACCAGCTTGATCAGCTCGGACGTCGCGGGGACGTCTTTGATGATCTGGGAGGGCTCGGGGCCGACGCCGAGGTAGCGCAGGTTGGGAAGCTTGTCACAGGCCGGGAGCGGCTCGCCGTGGAAGGCGACATCCAGAAGCGACTTCACCATCGCGGCGACGTAGCGCTGGGCGTTCTTCGGGAGGTCGGCGAACTTGCGGACCTGCGAGACGTCCTCGGTCCAGCCGGGGTGGCGGGTGTAAACGGGCTTCAGCGCCTTGCGGATGGCGTCGTTGCGGGGGACGTGGTGGTAGCGTTTGCCCGAGGCGTCTTCGTAGCAGGTGCAGATGAGCAGGTCGGAGTTCCACTCGCCGCGGTGGGTGAGGGCGTCGAGCTTGTTGATCATCACGTCCTGGTAGCCGCCGTAGCGGAGGGCGTCGCCTTTTTCCACGGCGTCATACCAGCCGACCATGCGCTGGCGGCCGGTGGAGGTGCCGAATTCGAGTTTCTTGAGCAGTGTGGAGAGCGGGTGAGCCTCGTCCATCTGCGTGAGGAACACGTGGGTGCCGACCTTGGTGTCGTAGGCCTTGGCGACGCCGAAGGTGTGGATGCGCTGCACAGGGATGCCGGCGCTCTCGAAGAACTCGGGCGTGAAGGTGTGCGAGGCGGTGACGTTGGGCGAGTAGCCGTGGCGTTTGTCGAGCCAGTAGGCTTGCCCGAATTCGCCGATGATGGTGTGGCCGGCGCGGATTTCCTTGAGGATGAGTTCGCGGACTTCGCCGATGTTTTTGGCGAGGCGCTGGCCGGCCTGCCAGTAGGTCTCGGTAAGGACGGCGAGGTTGAGCGAGAACGGGCCGGTGCCGCGGAAGATCGTGAAATCGAAGTCGGCGGCGGTGAACACGCCGAGCTCGATGGCCTCGGTGTTGGCGCGGAGTTCGGCGGCGCCGAGTTTGTCGAAGAAGCCGGCGAAGGTGTCGGCGGAGACTTTGCAGACGTGCTGGATGGTCGCGAGGGCGCGGTCGGCGCGCTGGGCGAGCTTCTTGGCGTAGGCCTCGCGGCTGCCGAGGAAGTCGGCGTAGGTGATCTGCCACTGGCCGACCTCGTCGGCGTAGGCGGGCGTGATGCCGCGTCCGGTGGAGCCGCGCGGTTCTTCCTGGAGGACGTTGACGCGGTAGTCTTCCCACGCGAGGTCGAGCAGGCGGTGGGTGAGATCGGAAACGAGGGTGCGCTCGTCGATGACGAGGCGGGCGAGGACGTTGTAGCCCTTCTTTTCGAGGGGCATGGCCTCCCACCAGGCCTTGCGGGGGTCGGCGACGACGCCGGCGCCGATGGCGAGGTGGGCGAGCTCCTTCTCGACGACGCCGGAGGGGAGCAGGTTGAGCTTGATGCCGGCGGCGGTGTGGCCGGAGTTGGCGCCACCGTTGACCTTGAGAACGGTGGTGACCGGCGTGGCGGTGTCGCGCAGCTCGTGAACGACCTCGGGGATCAGGCGGCCTTTGCCCTCGTCACCGAGGGAGATGCCGACATCGGCGATGAGCTGGCTGGAAAAAGGAAGAAGCGACATGGCGAACGGACGAACAAAGCGGGCGGGGCGGGACGGTTCAATCGCGGAATTTTTTAACGCAAAGACGCCAAGAGCCGCGAAGAACGCAAAGATTCCAACTCCTTTGCGTCATTGGGCATGGACCTTGGCGCCTTGACGGCAGGTGCCAGTTCAGGGGGCCTGGCGTTTTTTTCGTTCGGCGATGACGTGCTGAACAAAACTGCGGTCGAGTTGGTCTTTTTCGCGAAAGCTGCGTTTGAGCTTCAGCATCAATTCGGGGCCGGCGAAGGGAATCGGTTCTCCTTGGATTTCTTCGATTTCGATGCCGTCGCGGGCTTCCTCGAAGGACACTCCGCAAGCCTCGGTCATCAGGTCCACCAGAATATCGTCGCTTACGCGCACGACGACCCATTCGGCAATATCCTCGTCGCCCAGCTCCGCGATGGCGCGGTTGGGGAGGATTTCGAGGGCTTGTTTGACCAGGCGCTGGTTGGCCAGATCGCGGGCGATGAGCAAGTCGATGTCCTCGGTGGCCCGATTGGAGCCCAGGCGATTTATGGCAAAACCACCGATCACCACATAGCGCACGCCGAGACGGTTGAGTTCACGGGCGAGGCGGACCAAATCGTCCTCGTCGGGCGGACGGGTCAGACCTTCCGGTTGTTCAGAGTCCATTCGCGCAATTCCTCGTGGCTCTTGAACCGATAAACCCCGGGCTTAAATCCCTTTCCTTGCGACAAAAGGCGGGCGCGTTTTTGAAGCCGGACAAACGTCTGCCACGGAGTGCGCGCGGGCGGCTCCCCGAGGATCAGCATGTTGCCTTCGACGCGTCTCATTGGGATTACGATGCGAAAGAGGCCTGAAAAGGCGAGGCTGTGCTCAATTCTTCGTCTGGGTCTTGATTTCGACCACGTCGTGCGGGGCGGCTTCTTTCTGGCCGGCGGGGGAGACGCGGATGAAGCGGGCTTTTTCGCGGAGGGCGGCGAGGTTTTTCGCGCCGAGGTAACCCATGCCGCTTTGCACGCCGCCGACCAGGGTCGAGAGCACGTCGTCGGTCGAGCCGGAGACCTCTTTCAACGCCTCGATGCCTTCGGCGGTGAGCTTGCGGGAGTTGTCGGTCTTGTCGTGGCCGTAGCGGGCGGCGCTGCCGGCCTTCATGGCGCTGAGCGAGCCCATGCCGCGATACTGCTTATAGAGTTTGCCGTTGATCTCCATGATCTCGCCGGGGGCCTCGCGGCAGCCGGCGAGGAGTCCGCCGAGGATGACGGCGTCGGCGAGGGTGAGGGCCTTCACGATGTCGCCCGACTTGGTGATGCCGCCGTCGGCGATGATCTTCACGCCGCGGGCCTTGGCGCCCTGGGCGGCGACGTAGAGGGCGGTGAGCTGGGGGATGCCCACGCCGGCGACGACGCGGGTGGTGCAGATCGAGCCGGGGCC
>Ga0068869_100000073_pt1 | contig 46167 bp, 43 predicted proteins | sample KBSMisM52_FD_64676 | JGI IMG/M metagenome (GOLD analysis project Ga0068869, IMG submission 64676) | Miscanthus rhizosphere microbial communities from Kellogg Biological Station, Michigan, USA - KBS Miscanthus M5-2 | ecosystem: Host-associated > Plants > Roots > Rhizosphere > Soil ... | reverse complement strand
CGAACCGTCATGCACTAACGCCCAGTGTCTTCGTCTTACCAGGTCATCGCGCGCAAGTGGCGCCCCCAGACGTTCAACGACGTCGTCGGGCAGGACCATGTCGTGCGCACCCTGCGCAACGCCATCGCCCGCAACCGCATCGCCCACGCCTACCTGTTCGTGGGCCCGCGCGGCACCGGCAAGACCTCGACCGCCCGCATTTTTGCCAAGGCCCTCAACTGCACTGACGGCCCCAACGCCGACTTCGATCCCAAGGATCCGACCGTGCAGTCGATCACCGACGGCACGTCGATGGACGTGATCGAGATCGACGGCGCCTCCAACAACTCGGTCGACCAGATCCGCGACCTGCGTGACGACGTGCGCTATGCGCCGACCCAGGGCAAATACAAGATCTACATCATCGACGAGGTCCACATGCTCTCCAACCAGGCGTTCAACGCGCTGCTGAAGACCCTCGAAGAACCGCCCGAGCACGTGAAGTTTGTCTTCGCCACGACCGACGTGCAGAAGGTGCTGCCGACGATCCTGTCGCGCTGCCAGCGCTTCGACCTGAAGCCCATCCCGAGCGAGCTCATCGTCGGCCGCCTGCAAACCATCGCCGTCGAGGAGAAGATCAAGGTCACGCCTGAGGCGCTGGCCTGCATCGCCCGCATGGCGGACGGCGGCATGCGCGACGCGCAATCCATCTTCGACCAGATGATCTCGTTCTGCGGCACGGAGATTTCCGAGCCTGACGTGCTGGACGTTTACGGACTCGTCTCCGGGGAAAAAATCGCCGCGCTGGCCGGCGCGGTCGCGGCCGGCGACCACCAGAAGATCATCGCCATCGTGGATGAGTGCGACGAAAGCGGCCGCGATCTCGTGCGGTTGCTGACCGATATGCAGGCGCTGGTGCGCACCGCGCTCCTTGACGCCATCGCCAAGGGCGGTCGCAGCGACAAACTCGGCGGTGTTTCCATGACGACCGAGCAGCTCACGCGTCTGCTCGACGGCCTGCGCGAGGGTGAAGGCGGCGTGAAACTCGGCCTCGCCGAGAAGATCAATTTTGAAGTGACCTTGCTGAAGGCGGTCGAGGCGAGCCGTTCGCGCGCCATCGATTCGCTCATCAAGGAACTCGCCGCGCTGGCGGACGAGTCGCCGGCCGCCGCTTCGGCGGAGGGCGAAAAAAAAAAGGACTGATTGACCGGTTGGAGTCTCGCCTGGTGCTCGCCATCGAGATGGCGAAGGCGGCGCAGCCGGTGGTGGCCGGAAATGAAGCAGGCGCGGCGGGCGACCCTGATGCGCCGGACGAGGATGCGGGTATCGAGGTGCAGCCGCATATTCCCTCGGTGGAAGTGGCGGCGATCGCCGCAGCGACCGCGACGGCCGGCACGACCGGTGCGCCGACATTTGACGAGGAAGGTCCGGTCTGGCCCGACGAGGCGGCGGAGTCCGCGATGCGCGCCGAGGTGACGGAGCGAGGTGAGACGTTGAACTCGAAGGCGGCCCGGGAGCTGGCGGAAGCCGCGGCCGAGGCGGCGGCGGAAAAGAAAAACCTCCCGAAGCTCGATGATCTCATCAACCGCATCCCGGCCGACGTGCGCGACACGCTGGAGGACCTGTTCCGCGCGAAGTTCGTGAAGGTCGCGCGGACGCCGAAGAAGGCGCTGAAGGACAACTAAGCCGAGGCCGCCGGTTCGGGCGGTTTCACTTCGACGAAGCGCCGGGTGACGAGACCGTCGCGGGAGGTGCAGATGAAAAAGCCCTTGGCCTTGGTGCCGTCGTGGTTGTTGCGCTTGAGCGCGCAGCAGCGGTTGGTCGTCACCGTGGCGTGGGCAAAGATGTGCTCGGTGTAACCGTGAAAATGTCCGTTGAAGACGGCCTGAAGGTTGTGGTCGCGGAAACGATCGAGCAGCGCATCGGCGTTGAGCGGGCGGTGCTGGACGCCTTCCCCGAGCGGGAAATGCGTGAAGAGCACCAGCGGGCGGGTGCGGTCGAGACGCGGAAGGTGTTCATCCACCCAGCGGAGGGTGGCGGTGCCGATGGAGGTCTTGTCGAAGTTGGTCCCTTCGGTGGAATCGAGTCCGACAAACTGCCAGCCGCCATGCGTGAATGTGTAGTTGAGGCGGTCGGGGAAGACCGACTCGTAGGCCGTGCGGTCGGTCGGGGAGAGATAATCGTGGTTGCCGATCTGCACGTGCACGGGTTTGCCAAGGCCGGCAAAAAGATCTCGCACGGCGGCGAGGTGATCGCCCCGGCCTTTATCGACGATGTCGCCGAGATGGAGGCAAAAGTCGGGCGACTCGGCTTTGATCAGAGCGACGACGCGCTCCAGCCACACGCCGCATTCGGGGCTCATGTAATGCGTGTCGTTGATCACCGCGAAGGTGAACGTGCCGGCGGGCGGGGTCGCTCCGGCGGCGCGCAAGACCCCGGGCCAGAGCCCGAGGCTGAGCAAGGCGCCGGCACCGAGGGTTTGCAGGGCGGCGCGACGGGTGAGGGGTGGTGCTTCGTGGGGCGGCGAAGGCGGCTTCATGCTGTGCAGGCTACGCCTTGCGGTGAACGTGCCGCAAGCGTCGAGGCCCGGACCTGTTCACTCGCTCCAGGTCGGACCGAGCGCGGGGAATCCGGCGACATCGCGGGCGTAGAGGTAGGTGTGGACCTCGGTCCCGGCGAAAGGGGGGAGCAACGGCACGCGCTCGCGGCGGTAGAGTCCCTCGGGCACGCCTTCGAAGGCGTCGAGGCGGGCGAGGGCGGCGGCGGACACGGACCAGACCTCGCCGGTCACGCCCGCGGTGTCGGTTGCGTCGGCGACCATGCCGGGGAAGTCGCCGAGGTTGTGAAGCCGGTAGCCGGGCGCGGTGCGGGCGTCGCCCAGGTAGGTTCCGGCGGCCATCAGGTGATGGTTTTTGCAGCCGCGCTTGAGCGTGCCGTAAACAAAGAGGCGGGTCATGGCGCGGGGCGGGTTGCAGTGCGCGTGCCGGATCAGGCGGCCGGTTGGCGGATCTCGATGACGACGGCGGTGGTGTTGTCGCGGCCGGAGTGCTCGACGGATTTTTCGACCAGGCGCCGGGCGGGCTCGAGTTCGGCGGCCGTGGCGTCGGGCGTGCGGATGAGTTCCTCGATGTGATGATCCCAGAGGCCTTCCACGACGCCGTCCGAGCAGATCACGAACCGGTCGCCGGGCCGGTAGCCGACCGCGCCGAGGTGGGGATCGACGAACTGATTGCCCGCACCGAGGGCTTGCTGGAGGACGTTGCGGCGGGGGTGTTCGCGGGCCTGGCGCTCGTTGAGCTGGCCGTTGCGGCGCATCCAGCCGACCTGGCTGTGGTCATGGGTGATCTGGGTGATGCCGCCTTCCTTGGGGAGGTAATAAATGCGGCTGTCGCCGATGTGCGCGAAATACATCCACTCGGGGGTAAACCAGCACAGGCTGAGCGTGGCTCCCATGCCGGCGCATTCCTCATAGGACCGGCCGAGTTTGATCAGTTCCTTGTGAATCGAGGCGAACAGTTCCTCGAGCAAGTCGGAGAAGCCGCTGGCCATGCCGCGGGCGGAGAGACGAAACCCCTTGGGGAGCAGTTGGGTGATTTTATCGAGCGAGATGCGGCTGGCGAATTCGCCGGATTGGGCGCCTCCCATGCCGTCGCTCACGGCGAAGACAAAATCGGAGGCGGACAGGGAGGCTTCGCCGATTTTGCCCAAGTAGCTGACTTCGCGGCCATTGACGGTAAGGCCGAGGAAGGAGTCTTCGTTGTTGGTGCGCACACGCCCCACATGGGTCATGCCGGACCACTGGATAACGGGAACGGGTTTTGAATCGGTGACGGAGGTTGATGCCATCGGACGGAGATAAAGCTGGGTAAAAAGAGTCGGTCGCTGTGAGCAAAATTAACCACGATTATCCGCATCGGGCATGGGCGGGTGGTTGCTGCCGTCCAGGAGCGTTGCGAATTCGAAATCGATGATGCAAAATCTCCCATCTGACGCCCGATAGGTGATGTTGCGCATGAAGGCGTCGTCGTGGCGCACGCCATATTGTTCCAACTCGGCGTAGAGCTCCTTCATGCGTGCATCGCTCAGGTGGTCGACCCGGGTGCCGCAGTTGTCGGTGACGATTTTCAGGGAGGCGGGATCGGACTCCAGCAGGCGGGGAACAAACGGACAGCCGCGCTGCTCAAGATATTTAAGAACAAGGACTTCGTTTTCGAAACGCTCCTTGGCCTGGTGGCCGCGAAAGCTCTTGTGCACGCGTCCGTCATAGCCAATGCGGACCAGGGCGCGGGCGGTGTCTTTGACCTCATGCATCGGTGAAGACCGCGACCCTCGCGCGTGCGGTCGTTTCTGGCAAGTGCGGGCTCAAAACGGTCCGCCGGCTCGGGTGAAAAAAATTCATTCAAACTCCATCTTCCGATTGCCAGTGGCATGACAGGTGCTCATACAAGCGCACGGTTTCGGGCTGGGCCAATGACAAATCAAAACGCCTTCCAGATACCGAATCTCCAGACCCGAACAAACCTACCTACTCATGGCCAAATACAAATTGGAATACATCTGGCTCGACGGCTACAAGCCCGTTGCCAGCCTCCGCAGCAAGACCCAGCTCAAGGACTTCGCCAGCTTCCCGAAGCTCGAAGAACTTCCCCTGTGGGGCTTCGACGGCAGCTCGACGCAACAGGCGCCCGGCGGCAGTTCCGACTGCGTGCTGAAGCCCGTCGCCGTGTATCCCGACACCACCCGCAAGAACGGCGTGCTCGTGATGTGCGAAGTTTATAACGCCAACGGCACCCCCCACGTTTCCAATTCCCGCGCCACGATCCTCGACGACCCGGACACCTGGTTCGGCTTCGAGCAGGAATACTTCCTCTACCAGGACGGTCGTCCGCTCGGCTTCCCCGAGGGCGGTTTCCCCGCTCCCCAAGGCCCCTACTACACGGGCGTGGGCTACAAGAACGTTGGCGACATCGCCCGTCAGATCGTCGAGGAGCACCTCGATCTCTGCTTGGACGCCGGCATCAACCACGAAGGTATCAACGCCGAGGTCGCCAAGGGCCAGTGGGAATTCCAGATCTTCGGCAAGGGCTCCAAGAAGGCCGCCGACGACGTCTGGGTCGCCCGCTACCTGCTCCTCCGCCTGTGCGAAAAGTATCAGGTTGACGTCGAGTTCCACTGCAAGCCGATCCTGGCCGCCTACCAGCAGCCGCTCGATTGGAACGGCTCCGGCATGCACTCCAACTTCTCCACCAAGTATATGCGCGAAGTCGGTGGCAAAGACTACTTCGAGAAGCTCATGGCCGCCTTCTCCAAATACTGCGCCGAGCACATCGCTGTCTACGGTCCGGACAACCACCTCCGTCTCACCGGTCTCCACGAGACCCAGTCGATCGACAAGTTCTCCTACGGTATCGCCGACCGCGGCGCTTCTGTGCGCGTTCCGCACAGCTTCGCCAACAACGGCTACAAGGGCTACCTCGAGGACCGTCGTCCGAACTCCGCTGCGAATCCCTACGAGGTTGCTTCCCGCATCCTCAAGACGATCGCCACGGTTCCGACCGCCTAAGTTCGCCTTCACTTGCCAGGCGAAGCCTCTTTCGGGGTTTGCCTGTTCTTTTTCGAAGCGGCTCCACCTTCACCGGTGGGGCCGTTTTTTTGGCCTGTGCACCGCGATGTGGCCGTGCGGGAACGCAAAAAAACCGCGACCTTGCGGGTCGCGGGTTTTGCTGAAGGGGACTGGCGCGGGCTTAGACCTTCTCGACGAGACCGGCCTTGATGGCCTTGACCGAGACGAGAACGCGCTTCGTGCCGCCGTTGGCGGTCTTGATGCGGATCTTCTGCAGGTTCGGGCGGAACTTGCGCTTGGTGATCGTGGTGATGTGCGTGCCGATGCCACCGCTCTTCTTGGTCTGACCCTTGCGGTGAATGATGGAGCCCTTGACGGGACGTTTGCCGGTGATTGCGCAGATTCTGGCCATATAAAAGGTTGTTAAAGGGTCAGAGATAAAAGTCCGCTTCAGCGCGAAGCAAGGGCAAAGTTCAGAAGAAAGCGGATGCGCGACCGGATACTTTGGCTAGCTGCGCAGGCCGTGCAGCACTTGGAATTTTTGCCCCAGATGCGAGGGGTGGAGGAGCTGCATCAACGCGCGTTTGCGCTGACTGAGCCGCGAGGCCTCCTCGGCCATCGCCTGCGAGAGAAACGCCCCCGCGTGATGGATGAAGAAAGCCTCCTGTGATTCCACCTTGGCGTCGGCGAAGCCCACCGAGGTGAGCGCCTCGGCCAGCCAATCCCAGCAGACGTGGCCAGTGAGGTCCTGCTCGCCGGCGCGCGCCAGCAGATCGTTGGACTGTGTGTGTTGATGATAGGCGCGCGCCGTGCCGGCGGGCGTGGCGGTGGCCAGCTCGGCGAAGGATTTGCCGTAGTCGAACGCCACGAAGAGACCGGTCCACGGTTGCGCGGCGAGCGCCGCCGCCAGCTCTGCGGCCGCGCGTGGTGCGTCGAATACGTAGCCTTCCGGCGCTTCGGAGGGCAGCCAGGGTGCGGCAACCGCGTCGAGTTCGATTTCGTCGAGCGCGCCGTCGTGGAGGTGCACGCCGAGTTCGTGCCAGACCGCGCCGCGTCGAACGAAACGCCGCAGGGGCTGGGCGTCAAAGAGCTCGTTGGAAAACACCACGCAGCGCCCGTCGAGGGTGAGCGTTTCGCCCACGCGCACGGTGCGCGCCGCCGCGAACGGGTGGGCCACGCCCGCGAGCACGCCGCCGCCGGGTTCGGCGCCGATTTCCACGAAGGTGTGGTCGCCCGCCTGCGCGGCGCCGCCGAGCAGGGTCACGCAGGCCGCCGCGACCATCTCGCCAAAGGCCGCGCCCGACGAGGTGGCGGTATAAAAATCCGTGCCGCGCGCGTAGCCGACGCGTTGCCGATCCCGCCGGTAGTAGCCCAGTTGCGGATGGAAGAGCGCGAGGTCCATGAAACCGGCGAACGTCAGCACGCCGGACGCGCCGGAGCGGGCGAGGAAGGCGGAGGCGAATTCAGGCGAGGTGGCGGACGATGATCCCATTTACAAAGGCGATGAGTTGGCCACAGTGCGACGGATGCTCAAACGCATTCTGATGATCGCCGCCGGCGTATTCCTCGGCATCGTGCTCTCGCTGGGCGCGGTGCGGGTGGCTGCCGCCTGGGGATTCTGGCCCAACCGCGAATTGGACCAGTCGTCGCGTTATGTGCGCGACGTGCTCAAGCTCGTGAATGAAAACTACGTCGATGGCACAAAGGCGGAGTTTCCCAAGCTGACCGAGGCGGCGCTGCACGGGATCGTCGATTCGCTGGACCCGCATTCGGAATACATGAATGCGCGCGACTACAAGATGCTGGAGGAGGAGATCAGCAGCGAGTTCGGCGGCATCGGCGTGCAGGTCGAGCTGCGCAACGGCAGTGTTGTGGTCATCGCGCCCATCGCCGGCACACCCGGCGCGCGCGCCGGCATTTTGCGGGGTGACGTCATCGTGAGCATCGAGGGCGTGAAACTCGAAAAGCCCTCGCTCGACGACGTGGTCGGTCATCTGCGCGGCAAGCCCGGCACATCGGTGAAAATCAGCTTCCTGCGTCCGTCCACCGGCAAGGAATTCCAGCTCACCCTGAAGCGTGAGCGCATCAAGGTGGAGAGCGTGCGCGACGTGCGCATGCGGCCCGACGGCATCGGCTATGTGCAGATCACCCAGTTTTCCGAGCGCACGGGTGAGGAGTTCATCGACGCCCTGAACACGCTCAACGACCAGAACATGCGCGGCCTCATCATCGACCTGCGCGACAACCCCGGCGGCTTGCTCACCGCCGCCGTCGAGGTGGCCGAACCGTTTTTCAAAAAGGGCGAGCTGATCGTCTATACGCAGGGCCGCAAACCGGAGGATCGCGACGAGTATCGCGCGGCCGCGCCCGAGCCGCCGCTGACGATTCCGGTTGCCGTGCTCATCAACGCGGGCAGCGCCAGCGCCGCCGAGATCGTCGCGGGCGCGCTCAAGGACACCCGCCGCGCCGTCATCATCGGCGAGCGTTCCTTCGGCAAGGGTTCCGTGCAGACCATCCTGCCGTTGCGCGAGGGCGAGGGACTGCGCCTGACCACCGCGCGTTACTACACGCCTGGCGGCGTCACCATCCACGAGAAGGGCGTCACACCCGACGTGGAGATCGTCATGTCGCCGGCCGAGGACGAGAGCGCGCGCATCCAGCGTTCGCGCGACGACGTGGTGGATCCGGCCGATTTCAAGGCGCGCTTCAATGTGGACCCGGCGCCCGACCGCCAGTTGGAGACCGCGGTCGCGGTGCTCCAGTCGGCTTTGATCCTTGAGTCGCGCGGCGGCCGCGCGGCCTCGCCGGTCACCGCGACGGCGGCGAAGCAGCCATGATCCTCGCCATCGAAAGTTCCTGCGACGAGACGGCGCTCGCGTTGTTCGATCCTTCCGTCGGCTTGGCGGGCGAGTGGATCCACAGCCAGATCGCGTTGCACGGCCGCTACGGCGGCGTCGTGCCCGACCTGGCGACGCGCGAGCATCTGCGCAACCTCGGGCCGTTGCTCGAGCGGGTGCGCGAGCACTCCGGGTTTGCCGGGATCGACCGCGTGGCGGTCACGCACGGTCCGGGCCTGGCGGGCTGCCTGGCGGTCGGCGTGGCGGCGGCGAAGTCCCTCGCGCTGGCGCTGGACGTGCCGCTGGTCGGCGTGAACCACCTGCGCGGCCATGTGTTCTCGCCTTTCATCCCGGTGCACGCGGAGGCTCCGGCGGAGTTTGCCGAGCGCTTCGATACGTTGTTGCCGCATCTCGGCCTGGTGGTGTCGGGAGGCAACACGCTGCTCTTCACGCTCGATCGCGAGCGGCGCATCACGGTGGTGTCCTCGACGCGCGACGACGCGGCCGGCGAGGCGCTCGACAAGGGCGCCAAGCTGCTCGGGCTGGGCTATCCGGGCGGACCTCTCATCGAGAAGCGCGCGGCGAAGGGGAATCCGGCGGCGTTCGATTTTCCGCGCGGCATCGGTCCGCGCAGCGATCTCGGTTTCAGTTTTTCGGGGCTCAAGACGAGCCTGCGCTATCAGTTGGAAAAGATGACGCCGGCCGATATCGAGGCGCGCATGGACGACCTGTGCGCGAGCTACCAGCAGGCGGTGATCGACGCGCTGGTGCGCAAGACCACGCTGGCGCTGGACCGGGAGCGGTTTCGCAGCCTGGGCCTGTCGGGCGGCGTGGCCAACAACCAGACGCTGCGCGCGGCGCTGGGGCGCATCGCGAAGGAGGACGGCATTCCCTTGCTGGCGGCGTTGCCCAGACACACGGGCGACAACGCGGGCATGATCGCGTTTGCGGCGTGGATCGATCCGACGGTGCAGCCGGCGAAACCGTTGTCCGCTCTCGGGATCGAGCCGGGACTGGCGCTGGGCTGATCCGGTCTTCCGTCATCGAGGCACAAAAAAGGCCGCCTTGCAGGCGGCCTTTTTTGAGGATGGATCGAGACGGCTCAGAGGCTGTCGATGTAGCGGCCGATGGACTTGACGGTGTAGGTTTCCTCGGAGGAACCGATCTTCACCTTCACGACGTCGCCGACCTTTTTGCCGAGGAGGGCGAGGCCGAGCGGGGTCTTGTAGGAGAGGATGTTCTTCTCCGGGACGCTGTCCCACGCGCCGAGGAGCGTGTATTTGACCTGTTTGCCGGAGGCGCTGGCGACCTCGACCACGCTGCCGACGCTGATCTGCTCGGTGGTGGCTTCCTTGAAGTCGGTGATGCGGGCACGGCTGAGTTCCTTCTCGAGCTGGGCCTTCTGGGCCATGAGGACGGTCTGGTCCTGCTTGGCCATCTTGTATTCGGAGTTTTCCTTCAAGTCGCCGTGTTCGCGGGCGGTGGCGATGGCCTTGGAGTTGTCGGGAATCTTCTTGGAGACGATGGTCTCGTATTCGACGCGCTTGGCCTCGTAGCTCTCTCGGGAGACGAGGAGCTGCTCTTCGTTGGACTCGGCATCCTTGGCCACGATGGACTGGATGGAGGGGAAGATCTTGATGAAGCGGGCGAGCAGCGACTTCTTGGTGAGTTCCTCGAAGCCCTGGTTGAGCATGAGGGCGTTCGCGAGGTCGCGGGCCGTCTCGGGGTCGGCGGTGGAAAGGAGGTCGGCGATCAGGTCGGTGTCCTCGGAGAGGATGTCGCCGAGCGGGATACGGCGGGCGCTGGCGGCCTGGAGCGCCTCGTAGTCGATCGCGAAGAAGATCGCGCTGAGGAGGCGGGGGGTGATGAGGTCGTTGAGCAGCTTGGCGAATTTCTTCGAGTGGCGGTTCTTGACGATCCAGAGGAGGACGGGGGCGCGCAGGTTCTGCTCGATCTGCCAGCGCTTCAGGGCGGTGGCGAGTTCCTCGGCGTGGCCGTTTTCCACCAGGAAGTTGATGCACTCGGTGGTGAACTTGCCCTGGGAGGTCTTCAGCAGCGTGAAGGCGGCGTCACGATACTCGATGGGGTGGGTGTCCTTGATGAGGTCGAGGAAACGGCCTTGGAACTGAACCGGGATCTTCTCGGCGATGGCGACGAGGTCGCGGACGTTGGCGACGAGTTCGGCCTGGGAAGGCGAGAGGGTGGCGACGTCGACACCGACGAGCTTGGCGAGATTGTCGCGAACGAAGGCGCCGTAGAGGCGTTCGGCGGCGTCGAGCTGGTTGGAATCCTTAACGGACTCGGACAGGCCGGTGAGGATGGCCTTGAGGTCGCCCTTGACCTCCTTGGAGCCGGAAGCGGCGATGAGGTCTTCGGCGAGGGCGATGCGGCGGCGGGCCGAGCGGGTGCCGTTGAACTGCTCGATGATCTCATCCTCGGCGGACACGGGGGTCTCGCGGAGCACGTAGCACTCGGTCTTTTTGACGGGGACGGCGATGCGGGGATCCTTGGCGATGGCCTTCTTGGCGGTGGACCACCATTTCTTGAATTTTTCCTCGCCGAGCACCTGGGCGAGCGTGATCTCGATCTCGATGGCGGTGGCGGCGTTGTTGGGGTAGGACTGGAGGCCCTCGACGACGAGCTGGGCGGGGTCTTCGGAAATCAGCTTGGCGATGGCGGCGGGCTCGGTCTGTTTGCGAACCAGCAGGTGGTTGGCGGGAAGGATCTGGAGGGTGCCGATGCAGAACGCGGGGTCCATCGGGTGGGCCTTCTTGTTCTGGAAGTCGATGATGAGCTTCTGGGAAGCTTCGTCGTAGGACTTGATCTGGCCGAAACCCCAGCTGCGATGGATGCCGTAGGAACCGGGCTCCATGGCTTCGAGTTGGGCTTTAGACGCCTTGAGAGAAGGATTTTTGGCGATGAGCGCAGAGACGGCTTCCGAGTTCATAAATGGGTTATTCGAGTCGTGAATTGGTGAGTTGAGCGCATGGGGGGCCGGTATGTCAACCAACGCGTTTGCGGGCGGGGGGCCCAAACGACCAAGCCCGCTCGGTCGGAGCGGGCTTGGCGGGTGCGGGGAAACCGGCGGGAGGCGTCGACGGGATCAGGGTTGGGCGGGCAGCTCCTTTTTGAGTTTATCGACCTTGGGCTTGATCACGTAAACGCAGTAGCCGGCGTCGGGATTCTTCGCGAAATAGTCCTGATGGTAGTCCTCGGCGGGCCAGAATTTTACCAGCGGGACGATCTCGGTGGTGAGGGGCTTGGCGAATGCTTTGGCGGCCTCGGCCCGCGATTTTTCGGCGGCGGCCTTTTGGGCGGCGTCGGCGTAGAGGATGATCGAGCGATATTGGGTGCCGTGGTCGTTGCCCTGTCCGCCGACCTGGGTGGGATTGTGGACCTTCCAAAAGAAGGCGAGGAGCTGGTCGAGGCTGGTTTTCGCGGGATCGTAGTCGATTTTGACGACCTCGGCGTGACCGGTGTTGCCTTCGCAAACCTGCCGGTAGGTCGGGTTTGGGACGGTGCCACCGGCATAGCCGCAGGTGACGGCGGTCACTCCGGGTTTGAGTTTGTAGGCGGCGTCCAGGCACCAGAAGCAGCCTCCGCCCAGCACGAGCGAGTCGGCGCGGGTCACGGCGGGCAGGGCGGCGAGTCCGAGGGTGGCGAGGGAAAGGAGGAGGCGCGAGGTCATGGCGGTTACGGGGCCGGGGAGGACGGAGCGGAGGCCTTTTGTTTCGCGACCCATACTTCGTAGTCCTTGCGCGGCATGAAGCGGAGCGAGGCGGAGTTGATGCAGTAACGCTTGTGGGTGGGCGCGGGGCCGTCGGGGAACACGTGGCCGAGGTGGGCGCCGTCCACCGAGACATGGACCTCGGTGCGGATCATGCCGTAGCCCTCGTCGGTTTCTTCGCCGATGAAGAGCGGTTCGATGGGCTTGGTGAAGCTGGGCCAGCCGGTGCCGCTGTCGAACTTGTCCTTGCTGTCGAACAACGGCGTGTCGCTGCACACCGAGAAATAGACGCCGTCCTCGTGGTGATTCCAGTAGGCGTTTTGGAAGGGGGGTTCGGTGCCTTGTTTGCGGGCCACCTTGAACTGGGTCGGGGTGAGGAGTTTTTTCCACTCTTCGTCCGTGTGCCGGACGGTGGCCTTCGACATGTCGATGATGACCTTGGAGGGGAGTCCGCAGGCGGAGGTGCAGGTCGGGTCGGTGGCGGCGGGTTGGGTGGATTTCATGGGTGCTTGGGAAAAGAGGGAGGTCGCGGTGGCGAGCGCGGCGGTGAGCATGAAGGCGGTTCGTTTCATATGAGGTAGGAGGATGAAGACGACGGATTATTCCCTGGGTTGCCCAGCCTACGAAACCGCGGTGCATAACGCAAATGAGCTGGCGGGTTCGGGCTTGCAAGCGGGGCGGACGCCCTGAGCGTGGGGCCACATGACAAAACCTTTCAAGCCCAGCGGGACGGTCGACGCCTGGACCACCGCCGCCGAATTGCTGGTTCGCTGGCTCGAAAACCACGAGCGCGTCGATGCGCTGCTCGACAGCCTGCCTCGTTCCCTCGGCCGGGCCGAGCGCGGCCGTTGCCAGCACCTGCTGTTCGGCGCGGTGCGCAACCTGAGCCGCATCGAGACGATTTTCACGCCGCTGCTGGCGCGTCCGCCGCGCACAATCGTCAAGGCCGTGCTGCTGCTCGCGGGCTACGAGCTCATCGAGGGCGGCGGCGACGGCCACACGGCGCGCGTCGTTCACCACGCGGTCGAGCAGACCAAGTCCCTGGCCAGCCAGCCCGAGGCCAAGATGGTCAATGCGGTCGTGCGCAAGATCGCCGCCGCGCTCGAGACGCAGTCCGAGCCCGCGAAACTCGCCGGAGCGGCCGAGATCGCCGCCTACTACTCGCATCCCGAGTGGCTGGTGCGCCGCTGGCTCGCGCAGTTCGGCGCGGCGGGCGCGCGCTCACTGCTGGAGTGGAATCAAAAGCCCGCGCCGGTGTATGCGCGCTGGCGCGCCGAGGGCGCCCCGGCGGGCGAGGATGCGGCACTGTTCACGCCGACGCCCTGGCCCGGTTTTTACGAGGTGAAATCCGGCTCGTGGGCTCGGGTGGAAACGCTCGTCAATGACGGCACGCTGTTCCTGCAGGATCCGGCCACGCGTCATGCGATCGAGTTGCTCGCGCCGAAGGCAGGAGAGACGGTGCTCGACGCGTGCGCCGCGCCCGGCGGCAAGAGCCTGGCCATCGCCGACGCGATGGGTTCCGGCCGCGTGGTGGCCATGGATCTGCCCGGTCCGCGTATCGAGCGGCTCGCCCAGAACCTGTCGCGCGCCAAGATCGACGTGGCGCTGGTGCAGGCGGATTTGTTGCAGGTCGAGCGTCTCGGTATTTTGGAAGAGTGTAAGCTTCCGAAGGCCTACGACGCGGTGCTCCTGGATGTGCCGTGCTCCAACACCGGCGTGATGCGCCATCGCGTGGACGTGAAATGGCGGTTGCAGGTTTCGGATTTTGCGAAGCATGCGCGTCAGCAGGGCGACATGCTCAGCGCGGCGGCCCGACTGGTGGCTCCGGGCGGACGGCTGGTTTATTCGACGTGCAGCCTGGACGCCGAGGAAAACGAAAACGTCGTGAAGCTGTTTCTGGAGAAAACCCGCGGGCGTTTCACGCTGGAAGGCCAGCGCATCAGCCAGCCGTGGGTGGACGGCCACGACGGAGCGGCGGCGTTCCTGCTGCGCAAGGCGATGGGTTGAGGATTCGGAGCGCCTGCAAGCAGGCGGCCTACGGTCCAGCCGGAGATCACTTCTCCGGCTGGGGCAGGCGGGTGCTGGCGATCCAGGCGCCGATCGCCATCGCTGCGCCGCCGATGAACACGGACTTGGCGCCGAGCGTCCAGAAGACGATGCCGGCGGTGATGGGCGTGATCGCACGTGAGAGCGAGCCGAGCGAGCGGAAGATCCCGAGCACGCGGCCCTGTTCGTTGGCGCCGGCGTAAAGCGAGATGAGTCCGGTGGTCGAGGGATTGACCAATCCGGAACCGAGTGCGAGGAGACCGACGCCCGCGTAGAGCCAGACGGGGGCGGGGGCGAAACCGATGAAGAGCAGTCCGGCCGTCGAGACCAGCAGGCCGCCGGCGAGCACGCGGGTTTCGGCGACGCTTTGGAGGAGTTTCCGCACGATCACGCCCTGGGTAATGATCGAGCACACGCCGAGGAAACCCATGAGCATGCCGTTTTGCCGCGCGGTGTAGCCGAAGCGTTCCGCGCTGAGGAAGACCAACGATGCTTCCATCGCGACGAAGGCGATGGAGTAAACGAAGGCCACCAGGTTAACACCGCGGATGCGGCTGTCGTCGAGCGTGAGGATGGCGCGGAGGGGGTTGCGCAGGCGGGTCTCGGCGGGGAGGCCGCGGACCTCTGGCGGACGGGTTTCGTTGAAGCGGCGGTAGATCCACACGAGGTTGATCACGCTCATCGTCAGCGAGAGCAGCGCGGGCACCGAGAACGGGTTGATGCCCCAGGCTTCGAGGCCGATGCCCGGGAAGCGTTCGAGCAGGTTGATGTGCGCGGTGAAGGCGCCGATCATCGGGCCAGTGACGAGACCGAGTCCGAACGCGGCACCGACGACGCCCATGGCCTTGGAGCGTTCGGCCCGCGTGGTCACGTCGGCGACGGCGGCGGTGGCGACGGAAAGGTTGCCGCCGAAGGCGCCGGCCACGAGACGGGCGACGAGGAAGAGCCAGAACGAACCGCTGACGACCCAGAGCAGATAACTCAGCGCGGTGCCGGCGACGGTGAGCAGGAGGATGGGGCGGCGTCCGCGTTTGTCGGAGAGCGAGCCCCAGAACGGCGCGAAGATGAACTGGAGGATTGAAAAGAGGGAGCTGATGACGCCGCCGAAAAGCACCTCGGGCAGGTGGGACTCGTTGCCCAGTGTGCGGGCGAGGGTGTTGATGTGATCGAGCACCCAACCGAGGAGACCGGCGTGTCCGTCGATCGCCAGGTAGTGTTTGAGCAGGTCGGGACCGAGCGGGAAGATGATGGAGAAGCCGACCAGGTCGATGTAGAGCGTGAGGAAGATCACGCCGAGGGACAGGGGACGCTTGGGCGATGTGGGCTCGATGGTGGACACGAAGGCGACAGGCAAACGATTCGGACGGGGCTAGCCAAGGCGCGAATGGCGTCATTTGGCGAAACGACCGAATGCCTAATGGCGGCGACCGGCAGCCTAATGAGGCCGGAGGTCGGGGCTCAGTTCAGCATCTTGCTGATCTGTTGGCGCACGGCTTCCAAGGAGAAGGGTTTTTGCAGGAAGCTGATGCGGTCGTCGGTGGCGAGTTCGGGGATGGCGCTTTCGTTGTAGCCGCTCATCAGGACGACGGGGATGCGCGGGGCGAGGGCGCGGATCTGGCGCAGTGTTTCCTCGCCGCTCATGCGCGGCATGGTGAGGTCGAGCATCACCAAGGCGATCTCGGTCTGATGGCGGGTGAACAACTCCAATCCCTCGACGCCGTCGGCGGCGGTGAGGCTTTTGAGGCCGAAGGCCTGAAACATCTGTTCGGCCACGGAGCGCACGCCGGCTTCGTCATCAATGAGCAGCACAGTGCCGGAGAGCGGGTGGACGCGGCTTTCGAAGGGTGATTTGCTTTCGCGATCCACGGGTTTGGAGACGGCGGGGAGGAGCAGGGTGAACGTGGATCCGGCTCCCGGCGTGCTGGCGACCAGGAGGCTGCCCTGATGGCTGCGCACGATGCCGAGCACGGCGGCCAGGCCGAGTCCGCGGCCGGCGAATTTGGTCGTGAAGAAGGGATCGAAAATCTTGCAAAGGGTGTCCGCGCTCATGCCGCAGCCGGTGTCGCGCACGCACAGGCAGGCGAAGTCGCCTTCGCCGGGCGGAGGCGGCAGGACGGCGCGTTGGATTTGCGGGTCGTTGCGCTTCAGGGTGCAGGTCTCGATCGTGATGGCCCCGTCGTGGTCGCCGATGGCGTCGGAGGCGTTGACGACCAGGTTCATGATGATCTGGCGGATCTGGGTCGCGTCGACATCGACGTCGGGCACGTCCGCGCGGAACGAAAAATGAAGGGTGGCGCGTTTGCTGATGGAGTGTTCGAGCAGCGGCGTGGTGTCGCGCACCAAGGTTTCCAGATTGATGCGCTGGACGAGGAACCGGCCCTTGCCGGCGTAGGCGAGCATCTGCTGGCACAGTTCGGCGGCGCGGCGGGAGCCGGCCTCGATTTGTTTGAGATGTTCCTGGAGGGGGGACTGCCGGGGGAGTTCGAGCCGGGTGATGCTGGCGTGGCCCACGATCGTGGTGAGCAGGTTGTTGAAATCGTGGGCGATGCCGCCCGCGAGCACGCCGAGGCTTTCGAGCTTCTGGGATTCGAGGAGGCGGCGGTCGAGGGCGGCCTTGTCGGCCTCGGCCTGTTTGCGGCCGGTGATGTCGATGACGAGGCCCTCGACCAAAAGGAGTTCGCCGTCGTTGGAGTAGATCCCCTGGCCGCGGTCGAGGACCCAGCGGGTGCGGCCTTCCTTGTCCTTCAGGCGGTATTCGCTCTCGTAGGCGCCCTGCCGGGCCAAGGCGGCGGCCACGATGCGGTCATGGGCGGGCCGGTCTTCGGGGAAAATCAGGTCATCGTAGCTTGTCTGCCCCGTGGTCAGCTCGTGCGGGGTGTGGCCGATGATCTCGATCGATCCACGGCTGATGAAGGTGAAGGTGCGCGGGGAGTGCTGCACGTAGCGGTAGGCCATGCCGGGCATCTGGCCGAGAATGCTGTCGAGCTGCCGGCGGCTCTCGCGCAGGTCGGCCTCGGTGGCCTGGCGCTTGGCGATGTCGGATTCGAGCAGTCCCTGGGTGTGGCGCAGCTCGGCGGTGCGCTCGCGGACCTGTTGTTCGACCACCTCGGAGCGGCGGCGCACGCTCACAAAATAGGCGCCGAGGACCAGGGTGAACAGCAGGCCGCCGCCGAGGGCGATGCGGGGCGTGCTGCCGATGTTCGCGTCCATCCAGCCGGCGGTGGGCGCGTAATGGCAGACCCAGGTGCGCCCGCCGACGACAAGGTTGGCGGTGTGGACGTCACCCTTGGGGAGATCGTTGACGCTTTGCAGCGGGGTGGTGGAGGCGGAGGCGCGACGACTGTAAAGGAAGGGATCGCTTTCGACCGGTTGGGTGAGGTCGAGGACCAACGTGTCCAGCGTGTTGGCCGGATAGGTGATCCACGATTGGTCCAACATATCGTCGATCTTGAACACGATCTGGGCGTAACCCATGAGCTCCTCGGCGCCGGCCGCGGTGCGGAACACCGGGCAGGCCATGATGACACCGAAGCGGTTCACGCCGGGGGCCTCCTGCACGAGGCGGATTTTGCGGGTCATCACGAGCTCGCGCGTGGTCAGGCTGCGATCCAGGTCGGGCTTGGACGGGCCGACCATGAGGTCGAAGCCGAGCGCGGGTTCGTTGCCGGGCACGGGATCGACGTAGAGAATGGGCAGGTGCGCAGGGCGTTCGCCGGCGGGGATCAGCCGTCCGTCAGGCGCGCGCTCGGTGAACGCGTAAAACGGGGCGATTTCGCGGCGCGCCCAGGCCTCGGTGTCCGCGCGGCGGGAGGCGGGCACGACGGGCACCCACTGGAGGGCCTGGATGCCGCGGTGGCGGGCCTGGATGTCGCGGGCGGCGGCGCGGAACTCGGCGGGGGTGACCTCCTCGGAGTTGGCGAAGAGGTTGCGCAGATTGTAGAGGCACTCCTCGAACCCGCGGACGGTTTCGCTGATGAGCGCGTGGCGGACGGCGGCGCGGCGGTAGAACTCCTCGCTGGCGCGGTGCCGTTCGGTGTAATCGACAAACCAATACAGAGTCAGCGACGCCGCGAGTCCGGCCAGCAGAACGAACACCAGCCCCGGCTGGCGTCGCAGCGGATGTTTGCCGGCGGTGGCTGGGGGAGGATTATGCACGACCTTCGCGATTTAGCATGTTGCGGGCCCATGGCCGCGCGAGGGTGTTTTTGCGGCCAAAAACAAACCCGCCCCGGAGCGGGGGCGGGTTTGGGCGGAAAGGGCCCGGACCGGCGGTCAGAGCTTGTAGGGCAGCGGGTATTTTGCGGCGAGCTTGCCGGCGCGCTCCTTGGCGGAGGCGAGCGCGGCGGCTTCGCCCTCAGTGCCGATGGCCTTCAACACGGTGTCGATGGCGGCAGCGATCTCCTCCATGTCGGCCTCGACCAGGCCGCGCGAGGTGACGGCGGGCGTGCCGAGACGGATGCCGGAGGCCTGGAACGGCGAACGCGTTTCGAAAGGAACGGTGTTCTTGTTGCAGGTGATGTGGGCGAGATCGAGGGTCTCCTGGGCCTTCTTCGCGGTGAGCTCCGGCAGGTTGTGGCGGAGGTCGATCAGGAAGAGGTGGTTGTCGGTGCCGCCCGAGACGATCTTGTAGCCGCGCTTGAGGAAGGCGGCGGCGAGGGCGCGGGAGTTTTTGACGATCTGTTCGGCGTAAACCTTGAAGTCGGGCTTGAGGGCCTCGGCGAAGCACACGGCCTTGCCGGCGATCACGTGCATGAGCGGGCCGCCCTGGCCACCGGGGAACATGGCGGAGTCGATGGCCTTCGCGTGAGCGGCCTTGCACATGATGAGACCGCCGCGGGGACCGCGCAGGGTCTTATGCGTGGTGGTCGTGACGAAATCGGCGTGCGGGAACGGCGAGGGATGAACGCCCGCGGCGACGAGACCGGCGATGTGCGCGATGTCGGCGAAGAGGAACGCGCCGACCGAGCGGGCGATCTCGCCCATGCGCGCGAAGTCGATCACGCGGGCGTAGGCGGAGGCGCCGACGGTGATCATGGCGGGCTTCTCGCGCTCAGCGATGACGGCGAGCTCGTCGTAGTCGATCAGACCGGTGTCCTCGCGGACGCCGTATTGGACGAAGTTGTATTGTTTGCCGGAGAAGTTGGCCGGGTTGCCGTGGGTGAGGTGGCCGCCGTGGCTCAGGTTCATGCCGAGGATCTTGGCGCCGAGCGGGAGAACGGCGGTGTAAACGGCGAAGTTGGCCTGCGAGCCGGAGTGCGGCTGGACGTTGGCGTGTTCGGCACCGAAGAGGGCCTTCGCGCGGTCGATGGCGAGCTGCTCGACCTTGTCCACGAATTCGCAACCGCCATACCAACGTTTGCCGGGGTAACCCTCGGCGTATTTGTTGGTGAGCACGCTGCCCTGGGCCTCCATGACGGCCGGATAGGTGAAGTTCTCGGAAGCGATGAGCTCAATGTGGCTCTGCTGGCGGGCGAACTCGGAGGAGAGGGCCGAGTAGATCTCGGGATCGAGGGTGCGGAGCGGCGTGGCGTTGATCGACATGGTTGGAAAAAGGAAGCGGCGATTCCGAAGGGCAAACGCCACGGGCACAAATCGAAAAACAAGAGCCGACGGACAAACCCAGACTTCACCCATTAGGTGAAAATTGGTTTGGGCGAAGCGTGACGGATGAATCGGCCGCGCGTGGCGGGCGTTTATTTTTTGCCGGCGAGTTCCTTGAGGAACTCGACCAGTGACGGGATGGCTTCGACCATCTCGTCGCGGCAGGCCTCGTATTCGGAGAGCGGGCCGCCGTAGGGATCGCCGATTTCCTTGTCGGCGGCGCGGGGCATGAACTCGCGGAAAAGGTAAACGTGGCGCGGCGGCGGATCGAAGGAGAGCTGGATCATCGCGCGGTGGCTCTCGGTCATGCAAAGGATGGCGACCGCCTCGTCGAGCAACTGGCGGGTGAGCGGCCGGCTGGTGTGGCCCTTGATGTCGAGGCCCACTTTTTTGAGGGCGGTGATCGAATTCTCCGACACGCGGTCGCCCGGGCGGGCGGCGACGCCGGCGGAGACGATTTTCCAAGAGCGGAGGGGCTCGGGCTGCGCGCTCAACGCATGTTTCAACAGGGCTTCGGCCATCGGGCTTCGGCAGATGTTGGCGGTGCAGACGGTGACGATGGTTCCGGGCTTGGCCATGCGGTCGGTGCGGGAAAGGGGACAGCGTTTGCGGTGAAAAGCAATCCCACCCTCGTCGCGCTTAGATTTTCTTCAACGCGACCAGTCCGCGGTAAACTTGCACGGCGCGCTGGAGCACGGCGTCGACGGGAATGGGTTTGGCGGTCTCGACGGACTTGGCCTCGGCGGGTTTGCCGGAGGGTTTTTCCGAAGCGTCAGTGTGTTCGCGGACGAGGGCGCTTTCATCGTAGCGGGGCTTGTCGGCGTTTTCGACGATGAGTTTTTCCGGGGGCATGCCGGCCGCGAGGGCGTCGTAGGCGCGGCGGTCGTCGGCGGGCGAGGCGAGGACCGTGATATCGGTCTTAAAATCCGGCGCGGCCAGTCCGAGGGTGAGCACGCCGGGCAGGCCGGCCAGTTGCACGCGGAGACGGGCGGAGGTTTCCGGCGAGACCAGCGCGAGGATCACGCGGTGGGCGGGGGCGGTCGTGGACTTGAACGGGGCGAGCAGCGCCGAGGCGGCGGCGTCGTTGGTGCCGTAGCGCAGATCGAGGATGACGGACGAACTGGCGGCGATGCGGGTGTCGGCTCCCGGGCGGGCGTAGGCGAGTCCGGGGGCGAGGTCGGCGGCGCGGAGACCGCCGGCGAACACGAGGGCCACCGCGACGAACGGGAGGAGGCGTTTCATTTGCGGTTGAGCTGCTTCGCGCCGATGTCGCGGCGGTAAACCTTGGTCGCGCACTGGATCTGTTCGCAGACCGCGTAGGCGGAATCGGCGGCGGCGCGGAGCGTGGGCGCGGTCGCGGTGACGCCGAGCACGCGGCCGCCGGCGGTGACGACCTGGCCGGCGGCGTTTTTGGCGGTGCCGGCATGGATGATCTGGACGTTGCCGGGCAACGGGCTCGGGAAGGTGATGACGTCGCCTTTCGGATAGGCGTCGGGGTAACCCTTGGCGGCAATGACGACGCAGATGGCGTGGTCGGGTTTGATGGCGAAGCGCACGCCGGCGAGCGTGCCTTGGGCGGCGGCCCAGAGAAGGGCGAGCACGTCGGTGTCGAGGCGGGGGATGACGACCTGCGTCTCGGGATCGCCGAAGCGGGTGTTGTATTCGAGCACGCTCGGGCCGGTCGGCGTGAGCATGATGCCGATGAAAAGCGTGCCGCGGAAATCGATGCCCTCATCGGCGATGGCGTTGACGGAAGGTTTGACGATCTCGCGCTCGATCTGGGCGAGGAGCGCGGGCGTGACCACGTCGGCGGGCGAGTAGGTGCCCATGCCTCCGGTGTTGGGGCCGGTGTCGCCGTCGCCGATGCGTTTGTGATCCTGGGAGGTGGGCAGGATGACGTAGTCGCGGCCGGAGGTGACGACGAGGATGGAGGTTTCTTCGCCGAACATGCAGTCCTCGACGAGAATCTGGCTGCCGGCGGAGCCGAATTTGTTGCCGGCGAGCATGTCGTGGACGGCGGCCTCGGCCTCGGCGAGCGTCTGGGCGACGATCACGCCTTTGCCGGCGGCGAGGCCGTCGGCTTTGATGACGATGGGGGCACCGCGCTGGCGGATGTAGGCGAGGGCGGGTTCGACCTCGGTGAAGATACCGGAGGCGGCGGTGGGGATGCCGTATTTGAGGAGGATTTTTTTGGTGAAAACCTTGGAAGCCTCGAGGCGGGCGCCGTCGGCCTTCGGGCCGTAGGCGGGGATGCCGATTTTCGCGAGGGCGTCCACGAGTCCGAGGGAAAGCGGCACCTCGGGGCCGACGATGACGAAGTCGATCTTCTCACGTCGGGCGAGGGCGACGAGTCCGGGGATGTCGTCGGCGGCGACGGGGAACGTAGGGACCTCGGCGGAGATGCCCGCGTTGCCCGGGGCGGCGATCACGCGCGGGCGGGCGGGGGAGGCGAGGACGGCTTTGACGAGCGTGTGCTCGCGGCCGCCGGAGCCGACGATGAGGACGTTCTTGGGAAGGTGGGTGGACGCGGAGGAGGCGGAAGACACGGAGTAGAAAGAGAACAAGTCCGGCAGGGAGAACGAGAACGATTTTCAGAGCACCTGCAGGGTCTTGCGGTAGAAGGCGACGACCTCGTCGGGGTCGTCGGTGAAGAGCACATAGTCGAGCATCCATGCGGGGGTGCGCTTGGAGTTGACCATGGAGCGGAGCTGGCGGCGGAGGTCGGTCCAGTAGGCGGAGTTGAAAAACACGTAGGGCACGCGCGGGCGGATGCCGAGCTTGAGGTTGCAGAGCTCGATGCCGACCTCCTCCAGCGTGCCGACGCCGCCGACGTTGAAGACGCAAAAGTCGGCGACCTCGAACCACTTTTGGCGGTAATGGCGGGCGGTTTCCTGGAACGTGTTGAAGAAATCCACGCCGAGCTCGGGCGGCTGGGCCTCGAGTTCGAGGAAGCACGCGCCGGTGAGGGCGCCCTTGGCGCGGGCCTGGTCGGTGGCGAGACGCATGACGCCGCCGCCGCCGCCGGTGAGCACGCCGACGTTGGGGCCGATGAAACCGGTGAGTTTGTCGATGAGGCCGGAGATGCGATCGGTGTCGGCCTTTTCGAGACCCACGGCGGAACCGTAGAAGGCGAGGATGGTGCTCTCCTGGAAGACGCGGCGCAGTTCCTCGCGCACGAAGAAGCCGTGGTTTTTCTTATACGTGTGGCGGTAGAGGTCGCCCATCGCGGTGTTGAACCAGTAAACGTCGATGCCGAGATCCTGATAGTTCTGGAGGCGGCCGTGGGCGTTGTTGGAGAAGAAAAAGCCGTGGGTGCGCGAGGGCTGGCGGAAGATGATCCGGCGGAGTTTGAGCTCGGGCAGGCGGGTGAGCAGCTCGACGTGCTCGAGGAGGTTGGGGAAGTAGTCGATGAGCAGCGTGTCGGCGTCGGCGGGGACGGCGGCGAGGGCCTCGACCATGGTGCGGTAGCCGCAGTTTTTGAAGTTATCTAGTTTGGGCGCGGGGGCGCCGGAGGTGTGGAGAAACAGGCTGAAGTTCTCCATGAGGGCGCTCTGGCCGCGGACGGAGATGCGGGTGCGGGGTTTGGCCGAGGGATCGGTGCGGGGCGGGTTGGCGTCGATGCAGGCAAACAGGTCGGTCGCGGTGGTGAGCAGGCGGGTGCGTCGGCGACGGAGGGACTTGAACTCGGGATCGGCGGAGGTGTTGACGGCGTCGGCGGCGGAGGGCGCGCGGAAAATCTCGACCGACACCATGGGATTCACCACGGGCTGGGTGCCGGTGTTGTAGATTTCCAGCATGATGTTCGTGCCGAAGGTTTTTATCGGATCGAGCAGCACGGCGCTGGTGTGGATGCCGAAGTTGCCCTCGCCGCGGTTGAGGAGGACATAGTGCTCTTTGAGATACATCGAGCAGCTGGTGAGCACGCCCGAGCGCGGGCCGATGGTGAGGAGGTTGGTGTCGTTGCGCACCTGGACCTTGTCGAGGTAGGCGCGGCCGGCCTCGCCGCTGACGAGGCGCTCGAAGTCGGGACGCTTGAGTCGGGGATTGAGCGTGTAGCGGACGTGGTGCGGGGTGAGGAACACGCGTCCGGCGCGGTCGATGCTGATGGTGTTGGGCAGCTTGAGACGGTTGGTCTGCACGGCGTCCCAGATCTCGGCGGTGGAGAGCTTGGCCTTTTCGGGGGCGTAGTAGAGGCGGCCGACGGGAATACCGGGGCGAAGGAGTTTTTTCCAGTAGCCGGCGTTGGGAAAGCTGTCGTCGAACAGGAACGCCTCCGCGGCGATCACGACCCGCCCCGCCTCAAGTTCGGCGGGCCCCAAGGTGGTCATCTCGATGCCGATGCGGGCGAGGGTGCTGCGCTCGGTGAAGTTGAGGTGGTCGAGATTCCCCTTGAGAAACTCCAGTTCCGCGGGCGTGCGCGGCCAGAATGCCAGTCGCAGGCTGACGGTGCGGGAGTCCTTGTTTTTGACCGCGAGAATCTGTCCGTCCTGGCTCGTCCAAAAAAGGTCGGGATGCATGAGGGGTGTGGGGAAATAATGACGCCCGTGCGCCCACTTACACAAGTAACGAGTAAGAAGTTGCCAATCGCTCGCGGCGCCGGCAGGTATTTTTTCTTTTTACGGCACAAACCCCTTTGCGTCGTTTCTAGTCTCCACCTCCAACTCATGAAACTCACCTCCACGTTCAAGGCTGCCCTGCTCGCCATCGGCACGGTCGCCTCGCTCTCCGCCCAAGATGCTCCGAAGCCCGCCGTCGCCGCTCCCGCCGCCGCCACTGCGCCCAAGTTCACCGAGACCCAGTTGCTCGAGACCTTCGGCTGGTTCGTCGGCCGCCGTATGGGCCTGAGCGAACTCGGCTTCACCGCCGACCAGACCGCCGCGATCATCAAGGGCATCCAGGCCTCCGCCGCCGGCGCCGAGTCGCCCTTCAAGATCGACGAAGTCGGTCCCGAGCTCGACAAATTCATGCAGGCCAAACAGGCCGAATACACCGCCAAGCAAAAGAAGAAGAGCGACGAGGCCAGCGCCAAGTTCTTCGCCACGCTCAAGGACAAGAAGGGCCTCGTGGTCCTCCCCAGCGGCCTGAACTACGAGATCCTCAAGGAAGGCACCGGTCCTTACCCGAAGGCCACCGACACCGTGAAGGTCCACTACACCGGCACGCTGGTTGACGGCACCGTGTTCGACAGCTCCGTGCAGCGCGGCGAGCCCGTCGAGTTCCCGCTCAACGGCGTGATCCCCGGCTGGACCGAGGGCGTGCAAAAGATCAACAAGGGCGGCAAGATCAAGCTCTACGTCCCCTACCAGCTCGCCTACGGCGAAGAGGGCCGTCCTCCGACCATCCCGCCCGCGGCCACGCTGGTGTTCGAGGTCGAGCTGCTTGACTTCAAGGACACCCCCGCCGCTCCTGCCGAGCCGGCCTCCGCGACCACGCCTCCGGTTTCGACCGAAGGCATGTAATCCCCGCCACCCGCGGACGATTCCAAGGTTCCTCCCGCCCTCCGTCGCCAAGACGGAGGGCTTTTTGTTGCCCAAATGTCACGCGGGCGGGTCGAGGTCCGGCGTCGCGTCTCTCTACGGTCTGCCGATCAACCGCATCGCATGAACATCGCGCTCGTCACCGAAACCTTTCCGCCCGAGGTCAACGGCGTCGCTATGACGCTCAGCCGGCTCGTCGGCGGCCTGCGCGCCCGTGGCCACACGGTCGAGGTGGTGCGTCCTCGGCAGAAGGTCGAACTTGTCTCGGGTGTGACCGACGCCGGTGAGCTCGACTACGTCGTTCCCGGCGTGCCGATTCCCTTCTACAGCGCGTTGCGCATGGGTCTGCCCGTCACCGGCCAGTTGAAAAAACGCTGGCGTGAACGCCGGCCCGACGTGGTGCATGTCGCCACCGAAGGGCCGCTCGGGTTGGCTGCGTTGCGCGCGGCGCACCTGTGCCGGCTGCCGGTCACGTCGAGCTTTCACACCAACTTCCACCAATATGGGGGACACTACGGCCTGAAGCTCGGACGCGACCTGGCGCTGCGCTACCTGCGTTGGTTTCACAACCGCACGCGCAGCACGATGGTGCCCGCTTCGGATTTGAAGGCACAGCTCGCGGGCGACGGCTTCGAGCGGCTGGCGGTGCTGGCGCGCGGCGTGGACGCGGAATTGTTTTCGCCGGCGAAGCGCAGCGACACGCTGCGGGCGGAGTGGGGCGCGAGTCCGGATGATCCGGTGATGATCTACGTAGGCCGCATCGCGGCCGAGAAAAACCTCTCGCTCGCGGTCGAGGCGTTTCTGGAACTGCAACGCGCGGAGCCGCGCGCGAAGTTCGTGCTGGTGGGCGACGGGCCTGAGCGGGCGGCGCTGATCAAGGCGCATCCGGATTTCCACTACGCGGGCATGCGGCGCGGCGAGGAACTGGCGGCGCACTATGCGTCGGCGGACGTGTTTGCGTTCCCGAGCATGACGGAGACCTTTGGCAACGTCGTGACCGAGGCGCTGGCCAGCGGGCTGGTGGTGCTGGCCTACGACTACGCGGCGGCGCGCGAGCACGTGCGCGACGGCGTGAACGGCTTTGCGGCGGCGTTCGGCGACCGCGAGGCGTTCCTCGCGGGGATGCGCACGCTGCGGGAGCGGCGCGGTGACTGGCCGGCGATCCGGGCGGCGGCGCGCAAGACCGCGGAGTCAATCACTTGGGCCGCGATTTTTGACGTATTTGAACGGCAGTTGGGCGCGGCGGCGGCACCCTGATTGTAATATATTATAAACGCGCCCCTATCATTATGGAGGGCGCGGGTGTATCCTCTGGGCGTGGCCACGGGGCCACACGATAGCTGACAGGTTAGCTCGCTGACGGGTTAGTTGGTAAGGTCAGTGTTAGAGCCAGTGACAGGTCAGTTGGATAGCAGGTCAGATGTCGGGTCAGTGAAAGGTTAGGTGTTAGTCCAAAAGTTAAAAACTCAGTAGACTCCGCCAAAAAACCAACGACGAAGATAAGCGCCCTTGCCGCGCTAGCGGGCTCGACCCGCACAACGATGAGCCTCCCCGGATTGTTCGAGGAGGCTCAACTGTTTCCACGCCGCGGCGATCAGCGCGACTGGGCGGGGTAGCGGCGGAGGTCGAGGGTGTGGCGGCCTTCGGGAGGGAAATCGACCTTCGGGATGAGTCGCGGCTGGCCGACCGTGTGGGGCCAGACTTCCCAGCGTTCGGCAAACCGTTTGACCGCGTCGGCCGGTGTGGCCGGGCGCGCGGGGTAGGGCACGCTGCGCGGATTCCACACATGCCAGCGGGCGGCGCAGACCACGGTGAACGTGGCTTTGTCGATCCACTCGATGAGCAACGGCGCGTGCACCGGAATGTGCGGGTGCAGCGCGGGGTTCAGGAAAAATGCACGATAGCGAACACCGGCGGCGGCGCCCGCGGTGCCGTCGATGGGACGGAATTCGCAGGGCAGGCCGTTCACGAGGAGGAAACCGTTTTCCAGCACGGCCGTGTCGTCCACGGCGACTTCGATGCGGTCCATGCTGGCGTCCACGCAACGCGAGGTGCCGCCGCCGTTGGGCTGCTCGCCGAGGAGGGGCCAGGCTTCGAGCGCCTGGCGGAACGAGACCGTGTGCGTGACCGGTTTCTTTTTCGATTTCGTGGGCGGCGGGGTCGTGAGGACGAATTCGCCGAGCTTGGGAAAACGGAATTCCCACAGCGGGCGCAGCCATTCGGTTTCAAACGGGATGCCGTGCGCGCGCAGGTCGGCGCAGATGGCGGACAGATCCTGCCACACGAAGGCGGGCAGGAAAAACTTGTCGTGCAGTTCGCCGCCCCAGCGGATGAACGGCGTCTTGAACGGATCGGCGGCGAGGCGGGCGAAGATCGCACGGATGAACAGCGCGACGACCGACATGGCGGGACGGTCGGGATGTGTCTCGAAGGCGCGCAGCTCGACGAGGCCGGCGCGGCCGTTGCCGGCGAAAGGATTCCAGAGCTTGTCCACGCTGATCTCGGCGCGGTGGGTGTTGCCCGAGCGATCCATGAGCAGGTCGCGGAAGAGCAGGTCGAAGAGCGCGAAGTTCTGCGGCGAGCCGAACTGCTCGGCGCCGGCGCAGGCGATCTCGAGTTCGTAGAGCGCTTCGAAGGTGGACTCGTCGATGCGCGGAGCCTGCGAACTCGGGCCCATGTATTGGCCGGTGAACGCGTAGCTGAGCGCGGGGTGGTGTTGGAAATAACGGATCGCCGACGGCAACAGCGCGGGGAACGCGAAGAAGGGCGAAACGAGGCCGAGCGGTCCGCCGAAGACGAGGTGGGCGCCGCCACCGGTGCCGGTTTCGCGGCCGTTGAGCTGGAGCTTGCGGGCGGTGAGGCCGACGTTTTCCGCGGCGGCGTAGAGGTGGGCGAGCTGGCGGTCGTAGGCGGTCCAGTCTTCGCAGACGGCGAGGTTGACCTCGATCACGCCTGGGTCGGAGGCGAAACCGATGGTCGGAAGGCGCGGGTCGAGCGGCGGGGCGTAGCCGGCGAGGACGGCGTCCTTTAATTTCAGCGAGGCAAAGACGCTCTCGATGGCGGTGATGAGTTCGAGGTAGGACTCCAGCAGGAGCGGAGGGATGAAGATCGTGACGGCGCCGTCCTTCACCTCGACGGTGAGGGCGCGGCGGAGGTTTTTCTCGCCGAGGCTGCCGAGCGGCAGGCGCAGGCCGATGAGGCTGTCACCGGGGAAGAGCGCGGCGGAGTCCTGCTTGAGGGCGGAGGTCCACGAGTCGCTGATCCATTCGCCCTCGGTGTGGTCGAGCGGGAGCACGTAGCCGGCGCAGGCGTCGGGCGTGGCCGTGTCGTGGGCGGGCAGGATGCCGGCGGCGGGGACGGAGAGTTTTTTGGCGAGCGCGGTGATGACGGCGAGCGCGTGCTTGTTGGTGTGTTTGCCCTCCTCGGTGTCGCCGCGCAGGCGGGTGATGTCGTTCCAGAGCAACTGGCCGTCGGCGCGCCATTGGACGAGCAGGGCCCAGCGAGGGAGAGGTTCTCCAGGGTAGTGTTTGCCGGAGGTTTCCAGAATGACCGCGCCGGGATAGGCGGTCTGGATGAGCTGGCGCGCAAAACGGCGGGCGTAGCCGAGCTTGGTCGGGCCGAGCGCGGCGGTGTTCCATTCCGGCCCCTGCGGGTCGTGCGGGATGAACGTGGGCTCGCCGCCCATGGTGAAGAGCACGCCGCTCTTGGCGAAGGACGCCTCGACGGCGTCGCCGCAGGCGCGAATGGAGGACCAGGTTTTGGAATCGTAGGGCACGGGGGCGCTCATGAAATTTGCTCCACGAGGATGCTGTGGCTGAGTTTGGACGGCACGGGATCGGGAGAGTAGTAGGAACCCTGGATGGGATTGACGCTTTCGGCGACGGCGCCGTGGGCGACGGGGATGAACAGTTCGTCGCAGAACACGCCGTGGGTCGGGTCGAGGCCCTTCCAGCCGGCGCCGGGCAGGAACACCTCGGCCCAGGCATGCATCGCGCCGTAGGCCGGCGAGTCCACCTCGGGATCGTAGAGGTAACCGCTCACAAAACGCGCGGCGAGGCCGAGCGTGCGGCAGAGCTCGACGAACAACACCGCGTAGTCGCGGCAGGAACCGGTGCCGAGCCGCAGCGTGGTCGTGGATGGCTGGATGCCTTTTTCGTAGCGGCGGGTGTAGGTGAGAGAATTGTGAACGAGGGTGTTGAGCGCGACGAGATAGGGGACGGTTTCCTTCGGGCGGTCCACGAAGTGTTCGTCGAGCCAGTTGCGCAAGGTGGACTGGGTGTCGTCGAACGGCGGCGCGAGATAGGGCGTGAGGTTGAATTTGTGGAGCTCTTCGTATTCGAACGGGAAGGTGAACGCGTAGGGCTTCAGGATGAAGTCGAACGGATTGGTATCGAGCGTCTCGACCTCGAACTCGGCGCGGATGCTCAACGTGGCAGAGCGCTCCCAAAAGTGGGCCCAGGCGAGGAGATTGTCATAGTAGTCGCGCGTCCAGATGACCTTCGAGTCGGGCGAGATGTTGAACTGAAAATGGTTTACCCGAAGCAGGGCGCTGTCGCGCGGACGCATGTAGAGCAGATGCGGTGAAAACGAGACCTCGCGGTCGTATTCATAGCGCGTGAGGTGGGAGACTTTGAGCTTCATTCGGGAGTGAGAGGGGAGGGTGCGGTTCGTTTAGCAATAAGCGGGCCGCGGCGGGCGTTTCACGCGAGACGGAGGCAGCAAGAGCGGCAATGCGGGCGGAGTTAAGTCTTTTTCGGGTTTGGCAACGGAGCGCGCGGGCCCTTGCGTGGGGACTGCGCAATGCATTCCGGCGAAGTTAACCTTTATCTCGTGGGCTTTATGGGCACGGGCAAGACCACCATCGGTCGTGTCGTGGCCCACCGGCTGGGCTTCGCGTTGCTTGACAGCGACCACGAGATCGAGCGCAAGCAGGGGAAGACGATCCCGCAGATTTTCGCGACCGACGGCGAGCCGGCCTTCCGCCGCATGGAACACGAGTTCATCCACGGCGGCCATCCCGCCACGCGATGTGTCGTGGCCTGCGGAGGCGGCCTCGTGGTGCAGCCGGGCATGGCGGAAACGCTGCGCAGCAAGGGCGTGGTCATCTGCCTGCATGCCTCGCTGGAGACCATTTTGCGGCGCACGCAGGGGAACAAGAACCGTCCGCTGCTCGACGTGGAGGATCCGATGGAACGCATCCGCACGCTCTACGCGGCGCGCGAGCCGATCTATAACAAGGCGGGCACGGTGATCCTGACCGACGGACGCCCGATGCTCGACATCGTGCAGCACGTGCTGCGCGCCTACCGTCGCGAGGCGTCGGAGTTTGCGCGGGCGGCCACGGCCCGGGCGAAGATCGCGCATGGCCGTTGATCACGAGGAACTGCGGGCGCGGTTGCGCGCGCTCGGTTTCGACGAAGTGCGCTTCGCCTGCGCGGAGCCCGGCTTCGGCGAGGGCCTGAGGACGTGGATCGCGGCTGGCTACCATGCCGACATGGCTTGGCTGGAGCGCACCGTGGAAAAACGCGGCGACCCCACGCTCGTGCTGCCGGGGGCGCGCACGGTGATCATGCTCGGGGTGAACTATCTGCCGCCGGCGTCCGCCTCGCGGGCGGGAGGAGAGGGGAGTGCCTCGGCCGGAAAGCCGGCGTGGGCGCGGTATGCGCTGTATTCGGATTACCACGACACCATCAAGGAGGCGCTGGTCGGCGCCGGCCGCGTGCTGGAGGAGCTGGGCGGCGGCGCGGTGACGGCGGCGGATTATCGTTATTACGTCGACACGGGGCCGGTGATTGAGCGCGGCTGGGCGGCGAAGTCGGGCCTCGGATTCATCGGCAAGAACGCCATGCTCATCTCGCGCACGCACGGCAACTGGCTGTTCCTCGCGGCGGTGCTGACGACGCTGGAGTTCGAGCCCGATGCGCCGGTGCGCAAGGACTCGGTAGGCCGCGAGACGGAGCCGGGGCTGTTGTGCGGGAAGTGCACGCGTTGCATGGATGCGTGCCCGACGCAGGCCTTGCCCAAGCCGGGGACGGTCGATGCGCGCCGGTGCGTGTCCTACCAGACGATTGAAAACAAGGGCATCATCCCGCGCGAGTTGCGGGCGGGGATCGGCCACCGCATCTATGGATGCGACACCTGTCTGGAGGTGTGTCCGTGGAACCGGTTTGCACAGGCGGGCCGGCAGGTGCTGTTGGCGGCGCGCTACGGACTGGCGGATTTGTCGCTGTTGGAGGTATTGCAGCTCACGCCGGAGCGGTTTGCGGCGGTATTTAAGGGGACGGCGATCAAGCGCGTGAAACTGGGAGGCTTGTTGCGCAATGCCTCCATCGTCGCGGCCAACACCGGTGCGCACGAATGCTTGGAGACGTTGGTCGCGCTGGCGGAGGGGCACCCGTTGCCGGTGGTGCGGGCGCATGCGGTGTGGGCGGTGCGCAAGCTGGGTGGCGCGGACCGGTTGGAGGCCTCGCGAGCAGTGGAGATGGACGCGGCGGTGTTGGCCGAATACGAAGGGCGCCCTTAAAAGCCTACTGGCCGGAGCCGGCGAATACCCGGTTCATCATGGCGGCGAAAGCGGCCGGCGGACGCACCGGTTTGCCTGCGCGGTCGATGAAGGCGTGGAGGGTGGAGGCGGTGGCCAGCAATTCGTCGCCGCGGTGGAGTTCATACTCCATGCGGATGCGCAGGGTGGGTTTTTCGCGCAGAAACGTCGTGATGACGATGGTGTCGTCGTATTTGGCCGGACGCAGGTAGCGCACGCCGACCTCGAGCACAGGCAGGAAAAACCCTTCGGTCTCCAGTTCGCGGTAGGGCAGGCCGTGCTCTTTAAGGAGGTGAGTGCGGCCGATTTCGAGCCAGGGCAGGTAGCTGCCGTGGTAAACGACGCCCATCATGTCGGTTTCGGCGTAGCGGACGGAGACGGAGGCGCGGGACGTGATCATCGGGCGGGTAAACGTGGCGTGACCACAGCGCAGAAGGGTGGGGGGAACAAGTTTCTTTGCGTTGGCATGTCGTTTGCCGGGCCGTCCGCGGAGGACCAGAACGATTTTGCATGATTAGGAGTAGCGCGGGTTGAGGCCGTTTCGACTAATTATCTCTGCTGATAGGCCTTGTTCGTAGAATTTTTGTTTTACTTTGGAAAAACCGACCCATTCCTTCACCGGCTGACTTTGACCACTTCAACCTGACCAACCTGTGAGCCACCAACACTCGCGAAAAACATTCTTCGCCAAGTTGCTGGGCCTTATCGCCGTCGCCGGCGTGGCCCCCAAACTCCTTGCCAAGCCGTCCGCGTCGCCCGCCGCCGCGCCGGTTTCCGAGTCCGCTCCCTTTAAGGTGAGTCAGGACTCCCGCACCGTCGCCCGTTCGGGCGAATCGGTCTAACCACCCCAAAGCCTTTTCTGCGCTTAGCGAAGATACCTTCGGCTTATGTCCAACCTTTTCCCTAAATCGGCCAACAAGTTGCCGTTCCAGATTATCCTTCTGGTGTTCGTGCTCGGCAGCCTCGTGGCCGCCGGCACGACTTATTACGCGACCAACAGCTACATCAACGTCGGTTACGCTCCCGTGCAGCCCGTTCCGTTCAGCCATGCGCTGCACAACGGCCAGCTCGGCATCGACTGCCGTTACTGCCACGTCGGCGTGGACAAGAGCGGCACTTCCTCCGTGCCTGCCGCCCAGACGTGCATGAACTGCCACAACCAGGTGAAGACCGACAGCCCGCTGTTGGCCGTCGTTCGTGACAGCTATGCCTCCGGCGATCCCGTGCCCTGGGTGAAGATCCACCAGGTGCCCGACTACGTCTATTTCAACCACTCCGTTCATATCAACCGCGGCGTCTCCTGCGTGATGTGCCACGGCCAGATCAACGAGATGGATGTCGTCCACCAGGCCAAGCCCCTCTCCATGGGCTTCTGCTTGGAGTGCCACCGTTCCCCCGAAAAATTTGTTCGTGATCCCAAGCTCGTCACCCAGCTCGACTGGAAGAACCCCGGCGGCGAGGCCGGCCAACTCGAAGACGGCAAGAAGTTCGTTCACGACTGGAATATCAAACCTCCGCAAAGCTGCTCCGGCTGCCATCGCTGATACCGCTGATGAAACGCACATTTGAACATCCCGCTCCCTCCGAACGCGAGCTGACCGGTCCCCAATACTGGCGCAGCCTCGACGAACTCGCCGCCACCCCGGGCTTCAAGGCCCAGGTCGAGCGCGAATTCCCCGCGGACGCCTCCAACCTGAACGGCGTGGACCGCCGCCAGTTCTTCAAGCTCATGGCCGCCTCCTTCGCCCTCGGCGGCTTGGGCTTGGCCGCCGGCTGCCGCCGCCCGGAGAAGCACATCCTTCCCTACGGCAAGTCCGTCGAGGACGCCATCTCCGGCCTCCCGCTCTACTTCGCCTCGGCCATGCCGACGCGCAAGGGCGCCGTTCCGATTCTGGCCGAGACCCACGAGGGTCGTCCGACCAAGATAGAGGGCAACCCGTCCTATTCTCCTTATGGTGGCGCGAGCAACGCGTTCGTCCAGGCGTCCGTCCTCGATCTCTATGATCCGGACCGCTCTACGGTTTCGACCGTGAAGGGCGCTGCCGTCACTCCGGCCGCCGTGCAGGACCTCCTCTCCAAGATCAGCTCCGAGGCCTCCCCCAATGACGGCGCCGGCCTGGCGTTCCTCGCCGGCCAGTCCTCCTCGCCGACCCGCGCCGCGCTGGTCGCCAAGCTCAAGAAGAAGTTCCCCAAGGCCGTCTGGTCCGAATACGAGGCCTCCCTCGACGAGGCGTCCGCCTCCGCCGCCCAGGCCGCCTTCGGTCAGAGCGTGAAGCCGATCTACCAGTTCGCGAAGGCCAAGCGGGTCGTCGCGATCGATGCCGACTTCTTCCAGACCGAGGCGCACTCGCTCTGTTACGCCCGCGACTTCTCGACGGGCCGCAGGGTCGTCAAGAAGGACGACGCGATGAACCGCCTCTACGCGATCGAGAGCAGCTTCTCGCTCGTCGGTTCGATGGCCGATCACCGCCTGCGTCTCGCGAGCAGCCACATGCTGGCGTTCACCGCCGCGCTGGCCGCCAAGGTCACCGGTGACGCCTCGTTCTCCACGTTGGCCCAGGGCCTTGCCTTCAAGGATCAGGACAAGTGGCTCGACGCCTGCGCCGCGGACCTCCTTGCCCACAAGGGCCAGAGCGTCATCGTCGCCGGCAGCCATCTGCCCCCGCAGGTCCACGCCATCGCCTACGCGCTGAACGTCGTTCTCGGCAACGTCGGTGAGACCGTCGATTTCGTCGAGGTTCCCGCCAACACCGCCGCGACCATCTCCACGCTCGCCGCCGCCATCAAGGCCGGTTCCGTCAAGACCCTCGTGGTCCTAGGTGGCAATCCCGCCTACGACGCGCCCGCCGATCTCGGTTTCGCCGAGCTCCTCAAGAGCGTGCCCGAGGTTGTCCGCTACGGTTACTACGCTGACGAGACGTCCGCCGTTTCCGGCGCGCACATCACCGCCGCGCACTACCTCGAGTCGTGGGGCGACGCCCGCACGGCCGACGGCACCATCGTGCCGGTGCAGCCGATGATTCTGCCGCTCTTCAACGGCCTCACCGAGATCGAAGTCCTCGCCCGCATCGCCGGCGAGAGCGTCACCGATCCTTACACGCTGGTCTATAATACCATCACCGGCCTCATCGGCGGCGGTAACTCCGACCACGTTTTCCGCCAGTTCCTCCACGACGGCGTGCTCGCCGGCTCGGCCTACAAGAAGGCCAAGGTCAGCTTCAGCGCCGTCGGCATCCAGCCGCTCTTCGCGCTGGCCCCGAAGTTCACCGCGCTCTCCGAGGACAACCTCGAGGTTCGCTTCACCTTCGACGCCAAGGTCGATGACGGCCGCTTCGCCAACAACGGCTGGCTCCAGGAGTGCCCGGATCCGATCACCAAGATCTCCTGGGACAATGCCATCCTCGTCAGCCCGAAGCTCGCCAAGCACCTCGGCATCGATCCCGCCGGTTCGCTGCTCCAGGTCGCCCGCAAGGAGAACGCCAACTACAAGCAGGGCAAGGAACAGGCCTTCATCGGCGAAGTGACCCTCAACGGCGTCACCGTCCGCGGCCCGCTCCACATCCAGCCGGGTCTCTCCAACTACACGATCGTCCTCCCGCTCGGCTACGGTCGCACGGTCTCCGGTCGCGTCGGCAAGGGCGTCGGCCACAACTTCTACCCGCTGCGCACGACCGATTCCCTCGGTTTCGCCACCGGCGCCAAGCTCAAGGTCACGTCCGATCTCTACGCCCTCGCCAACACCCAGGAGCACTGGTCGATGGAAGGTCGCGAGATCGTCCGCGAAGAAAACTTCAAGGAAGACGGCACGACCAATCTCGGCTTCGTCAACACCTTCGGCACCGAGTCCCACGCCCCGTCCAACCTGGGCGAGGAAGACTCCATCGCCGAGCTGGCCAAGCTCTCCCCCGAGGCGCGCGCCCAGCGCAAGGCCCTGCTCGCCGTCGAGACGCCCCGCGGCCAGTCTCTCTACGATCACCCGAATCTCACCGGCGTCCACCAGTGGGGCATGTCGATCGACCTCAACACCTGCATCGGTTGCAACGCCTGCGTCGTGGCCTGCCAGGCGGAGAACAACATTCCGATCGTCGGCAAGGATCAGGTCCTCCGCGGCCGTGAGATGCACTGGATCCGTCTCGATCGCTACTACTCCGACGGCAACATCGAGGCCGCCGCCTTCGGCGGTCCGGGCAACAAGGAGATCCCCGAGGATCCCCAGGTCTCCCTCCAGCCGGTCGCCTGCCAGCACTGCGAAGCCGCCCCGTGCGAAATCGTGTGCCCCGTCAACGCCACTGTCCATGACGAGGAAGGCCTCAACACGATGGCCTACAACCGCTGCATCGGCACGCGCTACTGCGCGAACAACTGCCCTTACAAGGTTCGCCGTTTCAACTTCTTCGACTGGAACAAGCGTTCGATCGACGAGCTCTACATGGGCCCGCTCGGCAAGTCCGGCATGCCGGAACTCGTCAAGATGGTCAAAAACCCGGACGTCACCGTGCGCATGCGCGGCGTGATGGAGAAGTGCACCTATTGCGTGCAGCGCATCCAGCAGGCCAAGATCAAGCAGAAGGTGAAGGCCGGCGCGTCCGACCATGTCGAGATTCCCGACGGCACGATCAAGACGGCCTGCCAACAGGTTTGCCCCGTCGAGGCCGTGGTCTTCGGCAACATCAAGGATCCGACCAGTGCTGTCTCCAAGGCCAAGAGCCGCGAGCAGGACTACGCGCTCCTCGGTTATCTCAACATCCGTCCCCGCACCTCGTATCTCGGCAAGCTGCGCAACCCGAACCCGGCGATGCCCGACTACGCCGCGCTCCCGCTCAGCCGCACCGAATACGAAAAGAAGAACAACCCGCACTTCGGCCACGAATCCGGCGAAGGCGAGGGGCATGCCGCCCCCGCCGCGCACGGCGAACCGAAGGGCGAACACTCCTTCCTTCGTGGTAACAACCTCTTCGGAGGACTCAGCTAATGGCCGCTCAAGCTCATTCATCCGCCGCTCAGCCGGCCATCCTTAACGAGGTCAATCCGACTCCGTTCCCCCGCGCCACTCTGGTTGAAAACAACCGGAGCTTCGGCTGGGTGACGGACAAGATCTCCGGCATCATCGAGGGCAAGACCCCCACCTGGTGGTGGGTCTGCTTCGTCCTCGCCTGCTGCGTGGCGTCCTTCACGGTCGCCGGCATCACCTACCTCGTTTCGACGGGCGTCGGTGTGTGGGGTCACGCCAACCCGGTCAACTGGGCGTGGGACATCGTCAACTTCGTGTTCTGGATCGGTATCGGCCACGCCGGCACGCTGATCTCCGCGATCTTGTGCTTGCTGCGCCAGAAGTGGCGCACGTCCATCAATCGCGCGGCCGAGGCCATGACGATCTTCGCCGTGGTGTGCGCCGGTATTTTCCCGGTCTTCCACGTCGGTCGCGTCTGGTTCGCCTGGTATCTGTTCCCGATTCCGAACAGCAACGCCATCTGGCAGAACTACCGTTCGCCGCTGGAGTGGGACGTGTTTGCCGTCTCGACCTACGGAACCGTGTCCGTCCTCTTCTGGTATGTCGGTCTCCTGCCTGACCTGGCCGTCCTCCGCGACCGCTTCTTCAAGGCCGGCAACAAGGTCCGCTCGTTCTGCTACGGTCTGTTCGCCCTCGGCTGGCGCGGTTCCAACCGCCACTGGAGCAACTACGAGATGGCCTACCTCATCCTCGCCGGCGTCTCCACGCCGCTGGTGCTCTCCGTGCACACCATCGTGTCGTTCGACTTCGCCGTGTCGCTCCTCCCGGGCTGGCACACGACGATCTTCCCTCCTTACTTCGTGGCCGGCGCGATCTTCTCGGGCTTCGGCATGGTGCTCACGCTCATGCTCCCGCTGCGCGCCATCTACGGTCTCCAGGACCTGATCACGCAGTATCACATCGACTGCATGTGTAAGATCGTTTTGGCGACGGGCACCATCGTGGGCTACGCCTACGGCATGGAGTTCTTCATCGCCTGGTATGGCGCCAACCCGAACGAAGGGTTCGCGTTCATCAACCGCGCGTTCGGCCACTACGCCTGGGCCTACTGGATCATGATCAGCTGCAACGTCATCACGCCGCAGTTCTTCTGGTTCAAAAAAGTCCGCGAGAACACCGCGTTCGTCTGGATCCTCTCCATTTTCGTCAACGTCGGCATGTGGTTCGAGCGCTTCGTGATCATCGTCACGTCGCTGGCCCGCGACTTCCTGCCGTCCTCGTGGGGTTACTACAGCCCCTCGATCGTCGAAATCTTCACCTTCTTCGGCACCTTCGGCGTGTTCAGCGTGCTCTTCCTGCTGTTCATCCGCTTCCTGCCGGTCATGCCGATGGCTGAAATCAAGTCCGTCATGCCGCAGGCCGACGCCCACGGTCACGACCACCACTAAGACCCAGCCGACAACCTTACGACCATGTCTGCCAAACCTTACGGCCTGATCGCCACCTTCGACACCACGCCTTCCGTGTATCACGCGGCGGAGCAGGTGCGCGACGCCGGCTACAAAAAATGGGACTGCATCACGCCGTTCCCCGTCCACGGCCTCGACAAGGCCATGGGCGTGAAACGCTCCAACGTGCCGAAGTTCTCCCTCTGCGGCGGCCTGCTCGGTTTCACCACCGGCATGTCCCTGATCTTCTACACGAGCTACGTCAGCTACCCGCTGAGCGTGGGCGGCAAGCCCTTCTTCAGCCCGCTGTTCGCCTTCCCGGTGTCCTACGAGCTTACCATTCTCTTCACCGCGTTCGCCACCATCGGCGGCATGCTGTTCCTCAACGGCCTCCCGATGCACTACCACCCGGTGCTGAAGAGCGACAAGATCGTCTCCGGCATGGATGACAAATTCCATATCGTGATCGAGTCCAGCGACCCCAAGTTCAACCTCGCCCTGACCAAGGCCCTGCTCGAGAAGGCCGGGGGCAAAGACATCCAGGAGCTGGAAGCCTGAGCCATGCGTTACGTCTATCTCACCCTCTTCTTCATCGTCGTGCTGACGGTCTCCATCCTTGGATTCCGCGGCTCACTCTCGACGCGCACTCCGCTTGAGATTTTCCCGGACATGGACCACCAGGCGAAATACAAGCCCCAGGCCGAGTCCGCGTTCTTCGCCGACGGCCGCGCCGAGCGTCCCCGTCCCGCCGGCACGGTTGCCTTCGGCCGCCGTTCCGACGCCGCCGACGCCAACTTCCTCAAGGCCGACCCCGTCCTCTTCGAGGGCAAGACCGCCAAGGGCGCCTGGGTCGTCGGCTTCCCCGCCGACGTGACCGTCGATCCCGCCAAGCTCCTCGAGCGCGGTCAGGATCGCTTCACCATCTACTGCGCTCCGTGCCACGGCGCGCTCGGCGATGGCAACGGCATCACCAAGCAATACGGCATGGGTGCCACGCCCAGCTACCACGACGACCGCCTCCGCAACATGGCCGAGGGCGAGATCTTCAACACCATCACCCACGGCAAGGGCAACATGCTCTCCTACGCGGACAAACTCACCGCGCAGGATCGCTGGGCGGTCATCGCCTACGTCCGCGCCCTCCAGCGCGCCGGCCACGCCACCGCGGCCGACGTCCCCGCTGAACACAAATCGGAGCTTGGTATCAAATGAGCACCCACGCAGCCACCGCGCCCGCGGCTCTTTCCTCTGAATCGAAATCGTCCTCCTGCGCCTGCTCCGGCAAGGCGCTCGGCGTCGGCCTCGCCGGCATCGCCCTGACGATCCTCGGTCTCTTCGTGTCCGACGGACACGCCGTCGCCCTTTCCTGGCTCGTCGGCGTCACCTTCTGGACCGCCATCGCCATCGGCATGCTGATGCTGGTGATGATTCACCACATCCTCGATGCCTCCTGGTCGGTGGTTCTCCGCCGCCAGTTCGAACACGGTCTCGCCGCCTTCCCGTGGCTGGCCCTGCTGTTCGCTCCGCTCGTGATCGTGTCCCTCACCGGCACCCACGACTACATCTGGGCCTGGATGAACCCCGAGCACGTGATCCACGGTGGCCACACCGTCGGCCACGACCCGCTCTGGGTGAAGAAGTCCGGCTTCCTCAACCTGAACATGTTCGTCGCGATGTATGCGCTGTGCTTCGCGGTGTGGATCTGGCTTTCCTCTCGTCTCCGCAAGGCCTCCTTCTCCCAGGACGCCGATGGCGATCTCAAGTGGACGTTCATGAACCGCAAGACCGCCGCCTTCGGCCTCGCCATGGGCGCGATCACCCTGACGCTCGCCGCGATCTTCTGGATCAAGAGCCTCGAGTATCACTGGTTCTCCACGATGTTCGGCGTGTGGTTCTTCGCCAACTGCGTGCGTGGCGCCCTCTCGATCGGCGTGCTCTGGATGCTCTGCCTCTACAAGCGCGGCGACTTCAAGGGTATCCTCAACACCAACCACCTCCACTCGGTCGGCATGTTGATCTTCGCCTTCACCGTGTTCTGGGCCTACGTCACCTTCTCCCAATACTTCCTGATCTGGAACGCCAACGTCCCCGAGGAAACCTTCTGGTATAACCTCCGCGAAATCACCAAGGACGGCGCTCCCAGCCAGTGGAAATACGTGGGCATGGTCATCCTCTTCGGCCACTTCCTGCTGCCGTTCCTGTATCTGCTCTCCTACAAGAACAAGATCGTCCACGGCCGCCTCAAGTTCATCGTGATCTGTATCCTGGCCACGATCTTGATCGACCTGATCTACAACATCGCCCCCGCCCTCAAGGACGTGCACGGCGATCCGCTGCCCTTCCTGTCGCTGAACCTCCTCTGGACGGTTACTTCGATCATCGGCGTCGGCGGCGTGTTCTTCTGGGCCTACCTGAAGAGCTTCCCCAAGGCCAAGCTCATCCCGATCCGCGATCCGCGCATCAACGAATGCCTCACGCACCATGAGTGATTCCACGCAAACTCCTTCCTCGTCCGGCTCGTTCCTGACGGTCCTCGCCGCCATCGGCGGTTTCGCGATCTTCGCGCTCATCATCTTCATCGCCTATCTGCCGAAGAAGCCTGACGCGATTCCCGCCGGTTCCGGCGTGCGCACGCCCGAGCAGCGCAAGGCCGCTCTGGCCGAGCTCCGCGCCAAGGAAAAGGCCGCCGCCACCGGCTACTCCTGGATCGACCAGGGCGCCGGTGTCGTCCGCATCCCGATCGACGAAGCGGTCAAACTCACGATCAAGGACCTCAACGCCAAGAAGTGAGTCCTCCGGCGGTCGCCACGGACTTGTTCCGCGGCGACCGCCGGCCGGTTTCCTTCCGCTTCTTTTCCCGGATAAAATCCAACGATGGCCACTGATTCCAGCCACTCTCCCGAGCTGACGCCCGAACGCTCCTCCAACCCGGCCGAAACGGCCGGCATCGACGCCTCCCTGCGCACGCCCCTCGTCGCGCTGATCGGCTCCGCCCTCGTGTGGCTGCTGGTCGCCAGCGTGCTCGGCCTCGTCTCGGCCTGGAAGCTCCACACGCCCGCGTTTCTCGACGCCTGCGAATACGTGACCTTCGGTCGCCTCCAGCCGGCGCAGACCAACGCCTTCATCTACGGCTGGGGCTTCAACGCCGCCTTCGCGGTCAGCCTCTGGCTCATGGCCCGCCTCTCGCGTGCCGCGCTCCCCGGTTGCGGCGTGCTGCTCGTCGGCACGCTCTTCTGGAACCTCGGCGTCACCGTCGGCATCGGCGGCATCATCCTCGGCTTCTCGACCTCCATCGAGTGGCTCGAAATGCCCGGCTTCGCCTCGCCGCTCCTCCTCGTCGCCTACGCGCTCATCGCCTCGTGGTCGCTGGTGGTCTTCCGTGCCGGCCGCTCCGGCCAGATCTTCGCGTCGCAATGGTATCTCATCGCCGCGCTCTTCTGGTTCCCCTGGATCTACTCCGTCGCCCAGGTGCTGCTGGTCTTCGCCCCCGTGCGCGGCACCGTCCAGTCGGTCGTCCACGCGTGGTTCTCGTCCAACCTGCTGCTCCTCTGGTTCGGCTCCATCGGCCTCGCCGCCATCTACTATTTCCTCCCCAAGCTGCTCCTGAAGCCCGTCGCCAACTACTACCTCGCCTCGCTGGCGTTCTGGTGGCTGGTGATCTTCGGCAGCTGGGCCGGCATCTCGACCCTCATCGGCGGACCCATTCCCGCCTGGGTTCAGACCGCCGGCGCCGCCGCCAGCTTCATGCTGGTCGTGCCCCTGGTCATCATCGGCATGAACCACTTCGGCACGCTCGCCGGCCGCTGGTCCGCGCTGAAGGATAACATCACCCTGCGCTTCGTCGCCTTCGGCGCCGCCGCCTTCTCGCTGGTCCTGCTGGCCTGGGTGCTCACCTCCATCCACGGCATCGCCGCCGTCACCCAGTTCACCTTCGTGACCTCCGCCCAGGCCCAGCTCGGCCTCTACGGCTTCTTCACCATGGTGGTCTTTGGTTCGCTCTACTACATCGTCCCCCGCGTGCTCAACACCGCGTGGGCCAGCGCCCCGCTGGCCGGCGTGCACTTCGCCGCCTCCGCCCTCGGCGTGATCCTGCTGGTGGGTTCGCTCGCGGTCGCCGGTATCACCCAGGGCCGCCTGCTCGCGGACGCCTCCGTGCCGTTCGCCGCCGTGACCAAGGCCACCGAGTCCTGCCTGTTCGCCGGCACGGTCGCCCTTCTGATCCTCGCCATCGGCCAGCTCGCTTTCGCCCTTAACTTCTTCTGGACCCTCGCCCGCGCCTCCGCCTGCTGCGTGAAGTCGGCCAAGGGTCTCCTGTCCGCCCATTCGGAGGCCGCCCGATGAACCGCGCTCCCATCATCTTCCTTGGTGTTTTCTTCGCCCTCGCGTTCTCGTTCGTCGGCCTCGTGCTGACCAACCAGATCACCTACGGCGCCTTCACGACCCACGTCGATGAAGAGGAAGGCAAGGCCTTCCCGTTGCCCGCCCCCGGCCTCGCCGCCCAGGGCAAGCTGGTCTATCAGGACCTCGGCTGCGTCTCCTGCCACACCCAGCAGGTGCGCCGCGCCGGCTTCGGCGCCGACACCGGCGAACACAGCCGCGGCTGGGGCGAGCGCCAGAGCGTCGCCCGCGATTACCTGCGCGAAGAGCGCGTGCTCCTCGGCTCGGTGCGCATCGGCCCCGACCTCCGCAACCTCGCCGCCCGCAAGAACGCCGAAGGCGCCGACTTCACCGCCGACTGGCTCTACCGCTACCTCCTCGACCCGAAGCTCGTGGTCGCGGACTCGGACATGCCGCGTTACGCCTTCCTCTTCAAGACTCGCCAGATCGTCGGCGAGCCCTCGCCCAAGGCACTCAAGCTGCCCGCCGCTTCCGCTCCCGCCGCCGGCTACGAGATCGTGCCGACCGCCCGCGGAGAGGCGCTGGTCGCCTACCTGCTGAGCCTCAAGGACACCTACGCGTATCCTGAGACCAAGAACGTTTACACGCCGCCCGCGCCCAAGAAGGCCGGAGAAAAGAAAGAGGGTCACGAATGAGCGCCGATCAGAACAAGAATTTGTCCGCCGACCAGTCCGGCGCGTCCGACGAAAGCATCCAGCAGGTTCACGCCGAGCTGGTCGCCAAGAAGCCGGAGCCCAAGGAGGGCTTTAAGACGATGCCGTTGTTCCTCCTCGGCTTCGTCTCCACGATGATCTTCGTGACGAGCATCTACGTCGTCCACTACCGCGCGGGCTTCAGCCCGATGGTTTACGACGAGCGCTTCGATCCGAAGACCGCCGCTGGTTCCGTCGCCAAGGAACTGACGCCCGAGCAGGTCGTCGCCGCCGGCAAAAAGTCCTTCCAGCAGACCTGCGCCGCGTGCCACCAAAACACCGGCTTGGGCGTCCCGGGCACCTATCCTCCGCTGGCCGGCTCCGAGTGGGTCAATGGCAGCGACGAGCGCGTCATCCGCATTCTCCTCCACGGCCTCAACGGTGCGGTCGAAGTTGAAGGCAAGACTTTCAACGGCGCGATGCCCGCGTTCGGCAAGGTCACCGGTGGCGGTTACAACTGGAACGAGGAAAAGATCTCCCAAGTGCTGACCTACATCCGCCAGGAGTGGGGCAACAAGTCCGCGCCGATCACCAAGGATCAGGTCGCCGAGATCCTCGGCAAGGAAAAGGCCCGCGCCAAATCCTGGACCGCCAGCGAACTCGAAACCTTCAAGTGAGCCTCCGCTGATTCGACTCAATAAAAAAGCCCGGCCTGAAAAGGCCGGGCTTTTTTATTGGCAGATATAGAGGCCTGATCACTGATCGGACTCGGATGATCGTAAAGTAAATATCGACCAGCCCTCTGTTCGATCTCGAACCGGTGGCAGCAGGGCCATTAAAACGCCGCTTGCGCCTTCAGCAGGTCGGAGAAACGATCATTGGATCGCTTAGACTGTCTGGGTTATATATGACTGAAGAAAACGATACACGTGCGTCTATCTGCGGGCAACGTGTCGAGACTCCACATCTGGCGTCTGGTTCGGCTCCATGGTTTTCATTTCTTTAGGTCGATCAACTTGCCGTCCGTCAATTCCATCCAGGCGCCATCGAACTGCCAATTGGCATGTTTGTTAGCCTTCGATATTTTGTATCTGTATTTGGTAGTGCCCTGGCTCGGGGTTAAATTAGCAGTAAATATAACCGGGAAGGTAATGGGCCGTTTCAATACTTGTCCCCGCGAATCCCAAAGATGCTCACTAAAAATATCAAACTGACCATGCTCGTCTTTGCTCACGCCCGGAAGCTGGCCTCCGTCCTTGAGGACATAAACGTAGCGTGACGCATCCATTAGTAGGCTATAGTAATAATCGGCAGACTTTTCCTCTTGGTCGAAATGGTCGATAGCGCAGGCCGATAGGAGAAGCATCCCCAGCACCATACAGAGAGTTCCAAGTGGCCTAGTCATATTTTTTGCCTAACGTTATAGATGAGCCGCGACCCTAGCTGGCGCGGGCTGTGCGTAAGCACAGAACGTGACAGATAGGGTCGTTGGCTCTAGCGACTGGTTAGCCTTCTGAATAGCGCGTCATCTTCCCCGAACGCATAGTCGGCGGGAAAGACAGACGGACACTTCTGTCGCAGTTCTCGCTCTTTCGATTCCCGAATCTCCTTTGGCTGCATAATGGCATAAAGATAAAGAAAATCCCGAATCCGCTGCCGCACGGCGGCGGGCTGGGCATCGACTAGCTTCGCATATTTTTCGCACCCGCAGCTTTCGACGAAATACAGCCAAGACGTGAATATATAATATCCATAAACCTGAGCCGATCGATCATCGGACGTAAAGTCCATGCTGAGAGAAAAAACCTGCGACCACGACTGCAGATCGTCTTCTGACATGTCATGCAAAGCGCCAAGAAAATCGAATCCACGTTTCTGCGCCGCACGCTGAAGCGCCTGATTTTCATCCTGCGACGGAAGCGGCATTGAATCATAAAAACTGCCCCTTGTGTCGCTCGAAACTGCAGTAGTGTGACTCGTCGCGCAGCCAGTGAAGGTGAGCAAAAGCGCGAGAAACGGTAGAAGAAGTTTCATATTGGCTAACGTTCCGGGTCAGACAACCGAATCGACGATGTGGGTGTTCTGCGCGGCCGGCAACCACATCGGAGTGCCACCGTGCTCCCATCCGCTTGTCGACCACTCCTCCTCGTGCACGCGAACGCGCTTCTGCATATCTTCCGTGATCACCGCACGCGTAGCTCCATCGGCGGAATAGATGAGCGCACGCAATTCCTGTCCAGCATAGGCAGGCACGTGATTTCGGTCGGGCAGCGGCGGTGGCTTCTTCATCTTTGCCTAACGTTATAGATGAGCCTCGACTATGGCTGGCGCGGCGGGTGCGCAGCAGCCGAAGTGCCAGCTGTGATCGTTGGCTCTGGTGACTGGTTGGGCTCCGTGGTTTCTTTTAATCTCAAGTTCTCTAGAACTAACTGAACTATGGGATGCGGCCAATTCTCCCAATTAGTAAGACCAGCATCTATAGGTAAAATTGTGGTTTTTCTGACGCCCTTCTTCCCAGGAATCGTCATCACCGCGTCCATATATATCCGTGATTCTGTCTTATTTTTGATCGTTAACATCATGACCAAGTCTTCACCTAGTTTCTTTTGTTCGAATTCAAACCAAACATCAGCTTTACTGCTATCGGGCTGATAATTGATGCCGTTGATCTTTCCATCGGTGATCATGAGTTTGATTCCAAATGAATCGCCCTTTACGAGAAAAACACATTTTTCGGCAACATAAGGCAACTTGCCGAATTTTTGTTCATAGTAATGCTCTTTATCCATGCCGAGCGTAAGGGTGAATGGCTCACGAAAAACAAGTTCTTCCGCTGTGATTCTCAAAGCGGATAAGACCAAAAGGATCGGGAGTAGGGTGTGTGGTTTCATGTTTTTTGCCTAACGTTCAAGGTGAGCCGCGACCGTGGCTGGCGCGCTTCGTGCGGCTCGGAGCACGAAGCGTGAC
>Ga0068869_100000071_pt1 | contig 46345 bp, 33 predicted proteins | sample KBSMisM52_FD_64676 | JGI IMG/M metagenome (GOLD analysis project Ga0068869, IMG submission 64676) | Miscanthus rhizosphere microbial communities from Kellogg Biological Station, Michigan, USA - KBS Miscanthus M5-2 | ecosystem: Host-associated > Plants > Roots > Rhizosphere > Soil ... | reverse complement strand
CGTCATCGGCGACGGTTCGATCATCACCGACTCGAAGCTCACGCGCTGCGTGCTGGGCATCCGCTCCCATGTGGGCGAGGGCACCAAGCTCAACGAAGTCGTCATGATGGGCGCCGATTATTATGAGACGCCCGACAAGCAGGCGGAGAACGCGTCGAAGGGCATCTTCAACATCGGCGTCGGCTGCCGCTGCGAAATCGAGCACACGATCATCGATAAAAACGCCCGCATCGGCGACAACGTGAAGCTGTCTCCCAAGGGCAAACCCGACGGCGATTATCCGCACGGCATCGTCATTCGCGACGGCGTGCTGGTCGTGCCCAAGGGCGTGATCGTCCCCAGCGGCACCGTGCTGTAAGCCGGGTTCCCAACCGGGAAAGAAAAAAGGCGCGACCCCCGCGAGGGGATCGCGCCTTTTTGCGCGCATACCAGAACAGGACGGTTGGCCGTCGCGTGATCAGTTGTTGAAACGGAACAACACGACGTCGCCGTCCTGAAAGACATATTCCTTACCTTCGATGCGGTATTTCCCGGCGTCACGAGCCGCGGCCGTGCTGCCAAGGCGGGTGAGATCGTCGTAGGCGACGACCTCTGCCTTGATGAAACCCTTCTCGAAATCGGTGTGGATGACGCCCGCCGCCTGCGGAGCTTTCCATCCCTTTTTGATCGTCCAGCAGCGGACCTCTTTTTCACCCGCGGTGAAATAGGTCTGCAGGCCGAGCAATCCGTAGGTGCCCTTGATGAGCTGGGACACGCCGGAGTCGGTCACGCCGAGGTCCTTCAGGAACTCCTTGGCCTCTTCCGGGGACAGGTCGATCAACTCCGCCTCGATGTGCGCACTGATCGGCACATACGCGGCGTCGTGGTGCGCCTTCACGAAGGCGGCCACTTGTTTCACGAACGGATTTTCCTCGGCGGTCGCCAGGTCGCCCTCGGCGACGTTGCACGCGTAGATCACCGGCTTGGCGCTGAGCAGCTGGAAAAGTTGGAGCAGCTTCTTTTCGTCGTCGGTGACGTTGGGCAGAACGTTGGCGGGCTTGCCGGCGTTGAGGTGGGGGACGAGGCGCTCGAGCAGGGCGAACTCCGCCACGGCGTCCTTGTCGCCGGCCTTGGCGAGCTTTTGGGTTTTGTTGAGGCGTTTCTCGACGGCGTCGAGGTCGGCGAGGACGAGCTCGGTCGTGATGACCTCGATATCGCGCACCGGATCGACGGCACCCATGGTGTGGATGATGTCGTCATCCACGAAACAGCGGACGACATGCACGATGGCATCGGTCTCGCGGATGTTGGCGAGGAACTTGTTGCCCAGGCCTTCGCCCTTGCTGGCGCCGGCGACGAGGCCGGCGATATCGACGAACTCGATGGCGGCGGGGACGACGACGTTGGTCTTGGCGATCGCCTTCAGCACATAGGCGCGTTCATCGGGCACCACAACGACGCCCACGTTGGGATCGATGGTGCAGAACGGGTAGTTGGCCGCCTCCGCCTTGCGGGAGCGGGTGAGTGCATTGAAGAGAGTGGACTTGCCTACGTTGGGCAGCCCGACGATGCCTGCTTTGAGCATAAGGGGCGCACGTTCAGGCGGGGCAGGAGAACGGTCAAGGCCCGTTTGCCCTTATTCGGAGATTATTCCGTGAAATGGCTGCTTGACATCGAATCCGCCGTTCGGTGGATTCCACGGCTTTTCAACAAGCAACCCGTCCGAAAAACTTTTCCCATGGCACTTAAAATCCGTCTCTCCCGCATCGGCTCCACGCACAACCCGATTTATCACGTGGTCGTCGCCGAAGCCCGTTCGCGTCGTGATGGCGCTCCGGTCGAGGTTCTCGGCACGCACAACCCGCGCGCCAAGAACGACTCCCTTAAGCTGGATGTCGCTCGCGCCGACTATTGGATCAGCAAGGGCGCCGAGCCCACGGACACCGCCCTGTCCCTGATCAAGAAGGCCAAGAAGGCCGCCGTCGCCGCCTAAGTTTTCGCCGACAACGCATTTCCAATCGCCCAGCCTCGCGGCTCGGGCGATTTTTTTTGCCATCACCACCCATGCCTCTCCACATCGACGTCCTTACGCTTTTCCCGCGGATGCTCGACGGCTTTCTAGCCGAGAGCATTTTGGGCAAGGGCATCGAAAGCGGTTTGCTGACCGTCAAGGTTCACGACGTCCGTGATTGGGCGACCAGCAAGCACAAGAACGCCGACGACCGTCCCTTCGGCGGCGGCGCCGGCATGGTGATGAAACCGGAGCCGGTCTTCGCCGCCATCGAGCAGCTTCAGACTCCGGGTTGCCGTCGCATTTATCTGACTCCGGATGGCGTGCCATATTCGCAAAAACTGGCTGGCGAACTCGCGCAGGAGACTCACCTGATTCTACTCAGCGGGCATTACGAAGGCATCGATCAGCGCATTCGCGAAAAGCTCATCGATCAGGAGATCAGCATTGGCGACTATGTGCTGACGAATGGCACGCTCCCGGCCGCCGTGGTGATCGATGCGTTGGCGCGTTTGATCCCCGGAGTGCTTGGGGAAGAAAAGTCATTGACGCACGAATCCTTCACCGGCAAGTTGCTCGACTTTCCTCAATACACGCGTCCCGCCGAATTCCGCGGCATGTCCGTGCCGGAAGTCCTCCTTTCCGGCGACCATGCCAAGATCGAAGAGTGGCGAAACGCCCGTCGTATCGAGAAAACCCGCCAAGTCCGACCCGATTTACTCAAATAACTTAACACTTAACCGTCATGAGCAACCCGATCATCAAAGAAATCACCGCCAGCCAGGTCAAAAAAGACCTCCCTCCCTTCAAGGTCGGCGACGGCGTCCGCGTGCACACCAAGGTGCGCGAGGGTGACAAAGAGCGCGTGCAGATTTTCGCCGGCATCGTCATCGCCCTCAAGGGCTCCGGCATCCACGAGACCTTCACCGTCCGTCGCATCAGCTACGGCGAGGGCGTCGAGCGCGTGTTCCCCACCAGCTCCCCCAACATCGAGAAGATCGAGATCGAGCAGACCTCCGAGCCGATGCGCGCCCGCCTCTACTACCTCCGCGACCGTCTCGGCAAGGCCGCCGTCGCCGTCAAGGTCGAGAAGCGCGAAAAGGCCGTCGCCACCAAGTAACCGGACGTTCCGGTTCATTCATGAGCAAAGCGAGTCTACCCGACTCGCTTTTTTCATGCCCTTTGGGCTTCCCCCGCACGCATGAGAATGACTAATTCTCAGCCTTTCGTTTTCCCAAACATCCCTTTTCACCATGCCACTCCAGACTGACATCCTGTCCCTCGCTGCCAATCAGGCCCGCGGCCTCGCCATCGACGCCGTCCATAAGTGCAATTCCGGCCACCTCGGCCTTCCGCTCGGCGCCGCCGAGATCGGTGCCGTCCTCTTCGGCAACGTTCTCTCCTACAATCCCGACGCTCCCCGCTGGTTGAATCGCGACCGCTTCGTTCTCTCCGCCGGCCACGGTTCCATGTTCATCTACAGCTGGCTCCACCTGAGCGGCTACGATCTCTCGCTCGAAGAACTGACCAAGTTCCGCGTCCTCCACAGCAAGACCCCCGGCCATCCCGAGTTCCATGAGACGCCCGGCGTCGAGTGCACCACCGGCCCCCTCGGCCAGGGTGTCGCCAATGCCACCGGCCTCGCGCTCTCCATCCAGTCCGCCGCCGCTCGCTTCAACACCGCCGAGCACACCATTTTCGACAGCCATGTGATCGCCCTCGCCGGCGACGGCTGCTTGCAGGAAGGCGTCGCACTCGAAGCCATTTCCTTCGCCGCCCACCAGAAGCTGGACAACCTCATCCTCATCTACGACTCCAACGACGTCACCCTCGACGCCATGGCCGACAAGTCGCAGAGCGGCGACGATGTCAAGCGCTTCAAGGCCCTCGGCTGGGATGTCCAGGTCATCGACGGCCACGACATGGTCGCCATCGCCAAGGCCGTCAACAAGGCCAAGAAGGCCACCGGCAAGCCCCAGCTCATCATCGCGAAGACCATCATCGCGAAGGGCATTCCCGAGGTCGCCGGCACCTCCAAGGGCCACGGCGAAGGCGGCGCCAAGTTCTCCGAGGCCGCCCGCATCGGTCTCGGCCTCCCCGCCGACAAGCACTTCTTCGTCAGCGACGACGTCCGCGCCTATTTCGCCGACCACAAGAAGAAGCTCGTCCGCTCCTACAAGAAGTGGGGCAAGACCTTCGAGGCCTGGAAGGCCGCGAACCCCGAGAAGGCCGCCCTCCTGGAGAGCCGCAACGCCACTCCGAGCGCCGCGCATCTGATGGAGAAGACCCCGCTCTTCCCGGCCGACGCCAAGCTCGCCACCCGCGCCGCCGGCCAGCAGGTCCTGCAGGCCGTCGCCGCCGAGCTCCCGCTGCTCATCGGCGGCAGCGCCGACCTCTACGGCTCGACGCTCAACTACATCGCCTCCGACAAGGATTTCGAGCCCGCCAACCGCGCCGGTCGCAACATCCGCTTCGGCATCCGTGAGCACGCCATGGCTTCCATCGCCAATGGCGTCGCCTACGACGGCATTTTCCGTCCGTCCGTCGCCACGTTCCTCGTGTTCGCCGACTACTCGCGTCCCGCCATGCGCCTCGCCGCGCTGGCCAAGCTCCCCGTTCTCTACATCTACACCCACGACTCCGTCGGCGTCGGTGAAGACGGCCCGACCCACCAGCCGGTCGAGACCGTGTCCGGCCTGCGCGTCATCCCCGGCTTTGACGTCATCCGTCCCGGCGACCCCGAGGAGACCGCCGGCGCCTACGCCGCCGCCCTCGAGCGCACCGACGGCCCGACGCTCCTCTCGCTCACGCGCCAGGCTCTGCCGCTGCTCAACGACATCCCCCCGCACATCCGCCGCGCCGGCGTGTTGAAGGGCGGCTACGTCGCCGTCCAAGAGACCGCCCCGCTCACGCACATCCTCATGGCGAGCGGCAGCGAGCTCCAATACGTCGTCAACGCCGCCAAGATCCTCGGCCCCGGCGTGCGCGTCGTGTCGATCCCCTGCTTCGAGCGCTTCAACCGCCAGACCGCCGAATACCGCGAGGCCATCCTCCCGTCGTCCGTGCGCAAGCGCGTCGCGATCGAAGCCGGCGTCACCGGTCTCTGGTATCAATACGTCGGTCTCGACGGCAAGGTCATCGGCATCGACCGCTTCGGCATGAGCGCCCCGGGCGCGACTGTCTTCAAGGAACTCGGCATCACGACCGAGGCCGTGGTTGCCGCCGCGCAGGCGCTCTGAGTGCGCGTCGCTCAGTGAGCGTAACTCCCAGGGCGGGCCGATTCGGCCCGCCCTTTTTTGTGCGCGGATTTTCCCCTGCGTATAATCCGTGATAAACGTGCGGATGAGTTCGGATAACGGTCAGGGACTTTCTTTTATCCTTTCTCGTCTTTGCCCGGGATCGTCGATTGGGTGATGAACCATGTCGCACGACCCCCACGCGCAGATTGATCAGACGGTTCTCGATATGATCGAGCACAGCCCCACGGGCGCGGTGCCGCACACGCCGACTTACCAGGATGCGTTGCGCCGGCTGTATGCCACGCACCAGGTCTACGCCTCGGCTGATCACAAGGATTGCCATGTGACCGTGCGCTCCCTGGCCAAACTCCCGTTGTTTCACGCCAACAATCTCGATGCGCTGATCGCCGGCAAAATCGAAGCCTCCGCGCTGGAGGGCAACGCCTCCATTTTTGATCGTTACATCCAGTCTCTGCCGGCCTCGTTGCGCGCCAAGGCGGAGACGTATCGCCTCAAGCTGGTGGGCCGTCCGATCCAGCACCGCAAGCATCACGGTGCCGGCGAGGCGCCCGAGATTCACGATCCGGTGCACAGCCTCTTTCTCGTGCCGGGCGCCGGTCTGCATCCGGGAATCCCCGGGAACTACCTCTACGGTTTCGTAAATGAGATCATGCATCCCGGCGCTCCGTCCACGTGGACGATCCGGCTCCATGACGCGGACGACGGCGCGGCGTCGCTGCAGGCGGCCACGCTGCCCGAAGCCTTGACCGCGTTTCAGGATGCGCTTTCCAGTGCGCCGTTCCATCTGAAGGAACTCGACGCGCTCGGCTTCAAGGGCAACTGACGCCGGCTCAGAGTTTGTCGCCGAAGCGGATTTTTTTCACCGCGCGTTTCTTTTTCGCCGAGGGCGGAATGCCGATGCGCGGATCGCGAGCCTTCACGAGTTGCACGAGTCGCTTCGCGTCGCGTTCAAACGTGTCGGCGCTTTCCGACAGATAGAGCCATTTGCCCAGGATGGGATGTTTCACGAGGGCGGGGAACTCCGCGCGCAGGCTTTCCTGCTGGTCGTGAAACGTGCACACGAGCACGCCCTGCCATGGCTCGCCCTGCGTGGTGAGGAACAACTGGTGGTTGCCATCGAGCATGATCGTGCGGCCGCCGAACCAAGACTTCAGGACAAACGACGGTTCGCCGGCGAGCGGCTCGGCGAGCCATTGGAGCGGATGCTCGGCCTTGACGGCTCGGGGCCGGACGGAGGCGGTGCGGGCGGGTTTCATGCGACGAGGCTAATTGAAGAACAGGGATGCCAAATCACAAGCTGACGACGGACTGGTCGGTATTCGCGAGGCTTGTCAGAACGGAGCGGTGTGACCATCGGATGAGGTGCGTTTTATGAGCCTCTCCACGCATACCCGCCGCCAGTTAAGCTATGCCGAAGGCTACCTTTTGCTGGGCATGAAGGTGCAGGCTGCGGAGGCGCTTGATCAAATCTCCGGTGAAGATCGCGACGCCACTCCGGTGCTGGCGATGTGGATGACCGTGCACAACGAGCGGGGCGATTGGGCGCATGCCGCCGAAGCCGGCGCGGTGGTGTGCGACCGCGAACCCCAGATCGCCCACCACTGGATCCAGTGGGCGTATGCCACGCGGCGGCATGCGGGTATCGCGGCCGCGCGGGACATCCTCATGCGAGGCGTGGGCCTGCATCCGCGCGAGGCGGTGTTTCATTTCAATCTCGCGTGTTACGAGGCTCAACTGGGCCATTTGGACGACGCGAGGGCCTTTCTGGACACGGCGTGCGGACTCGAGGCGGACTTCTCCGAGTTCGCCAAGACCGACCCGGATCTCGCCCCGTTGCGAGACCGTGCGTCTTGAGGCGCAGACGTGTCCATTTCGGGCACCGGCTAGGTCGACGGAACGTTTTTTTAGAAAAATCGCTTCTGGCGTTTGCATTCTTCGTTAGGAGGCTAACTATTAGCCTCCTAACTTGTTTCTGCTCTAACCGCATTTAGTTAACAACGTTCCATGCAACGCCTCGTTTTAAAGGATCTTCCGCGTTACGAATGCCTCGTCGAGGCTTCGAAACAGTTCCCGGATCTTGATCCGTCTGCTTGCGAGGCGTTTATGCATTTGATTCGCGCGGGTGACGAGGTCACTCGGGTGATGGATGCGCATTTCGCCAGCCGTTCTACCACGCACGGGCGTTTTCTGGTGATGATGCTCCTGTTGGAGAAAAAGGGCACGGATTGCCCTCGGCCGACCACGCCCGCCGAATTGGCCGAGCTGGCTTCGGTGTCGCGCGCGACGATCACGGGGTTGCTCGATTCGCTTGAGCGCGACGGTTACGTGCGCCGCCTGCCCGATCCGGCCGACCGTCGTCAGATGTCGGTGAAGCTCACGCCCGCCGGTGCGGATTTCATGCACGCGATTCTACCCGATCACTTTCGGATCATCAGCAGCCTGATGTCCGCCCTTTCCGAAACCGAGCGCAAGACGCTCACCCGCCTTCTCAACAAAATCGGCGAGCGCACCTCCGCCGAGCGTTCCTCGTCCGAGAGCACTCTCGGCTGATCCCTTTCACACCAACACCGACCTCTCACTATTATGATCAAAAAGATCCTCATCACCGGTTTCGGCCTTCTGCTCGTCCTCGGGCTGCTCAGCGGCGTCAAGGTCCTGCAAATCAGCACGCTGATCGCCGCGGGCAAATCCATGGTCATGCCGCCCGAGTCCGTGACCACCGCCATCGTTGAAAAACAAACCTGGCGCCCCGTCTACAGCGCGGTGGGCGACGTCGTCGCCGTGCAAGGCGTGACGGTCACCACCGAAACCCCGGGCAAGGTCGTGGCGGTTTCGATCGAGTCGGGCGCGTTTGTCCGCTCCGGCGACCTGCTGGTCGAGTTGGATTCGTCCGTTGAGAAGGCCCAGTTGGAGTCCGCCGAGGCCGCCGCGCAACTGGCCCGCGCCAATCTGCTACGCGCCCGCGAACTGCGCCGGAACCAGACCATCGCCCAGTCCGACCTCGATACCGTCGAGGCGCAGGCGAAGCAGGCGGAGGCGCAGATCGCCAACGTCAACGCCGCCATCGCCAAGAAGACGATTCGCGCGCCGTTCACCGGTCGCCTGGGTCTGCGCATGGTCAACCTCGGCCAGTTCGTGGCCAGCGGGGAGGCCATCGTTTCTCTTCAGTCGATCGATCCGGTCTACGTTGATTTTTATCTGCCCCAGCAGCGACTCGGCGACGTCAAGGCGGGCCTTGAGGTCGAGGTGTCCTCCGACGCCAGCCCCAAGACGGTTTTCAAGGGCGAGGTGACCGCGATCGCCGCCACGGTCGACGCCAACACCCGCAACATCAAGATCCGGGCGACGCTTCCCAATCCCGACGGTGCACTGCGTCCGGGCATGTATGTGAACACCCACGTCATCCAGTCCGCGGCGCGCGAGGTTCTCGTGATCCCCGCGACCTCCGTGATCTACGCGCCGTATGGCGATTCGGTTTTTGTCGTGCAGAAAGCCGAGACGGGCGAGGGGAGTGTGGCCGTGCAGAAGTTTGTGCGTCTCGGGGAGGCCCGCGGTGACTTCGTCGAGGTCACGCAGGGGCTCACCGCAGGCGAAGACATCGTGAGCAACGGCGCCTTCAAGCTGCGCAACGGCGCCGCGGTTTCGCCCAACAACGCGCTCGCGCCCGAAGCGAAGCTCGCTCCCACGCCCAGCGACACCTGAGCGACCCACGACGCGTCCCGACCATGAAATCTTCCAACTCCGCCTTCACGGATATCTTTATCCGGCGCCCGGTCCTCGCGATCGTGGTGAACCTCGTGATCATCATCGCGGGCATCCAGGCCTACAAGAGCCTCAACGTCCGCCAATACCCCCGCAATGAGAACGCGGTGATCACCATCACCACCGCCTATGTCGGCGCCAACGCCGACCTCGTGCGCGGCTTCATCACCACGCCGGTCGAGCGCGTCGTCGCCTCCGCCGACGGCATCGACTACATCGAGTCCACCAGTGTGCAGGGCACCTCCACGATCAAGGCGCACCTGAAGCTCAACTACGACGGAAACAAGGCCCTGTCCGAGATCAGCACCAAGGTGGACCAGGTGCGCGGCGATCTCCCTCCCGAGGCCGAGGTCCCCGTACTCACCATCGAGACGGCCGATTCCCAGCTTGCCTCCGCCTACCTGCGCTTCACCTCCGATGTGCTCGCGCAAAACGAGGTGACCGACTACCTCGTGCGCGTCGTCCAGCCTCGGCTCACCGCCGTGCCCGGCGTGCAACGCGCCGACATCCTCGGCGGCCGCACGTTCGCCATGCGCGTGTGGCTCAAGCCTGAGCGCCTCGCCGCGCTCAACATCAGTCCGGCGATGATCCGTCAGTCGCTCGCCAACAACAACTACCTCGCCGCCGTCGGTCAGACGAAGGGCGCGTTGATTTCGGTCAATCTTACCGCCAACACGGACCTGCGCTCGGTCGATGAGTTTAAGAAACTCGTCATCCGCGAGGAAAACGGCGCCATCGTGCGCCTCTCCGATGTCGCCGACGTCGTGCTCGGCGCCGAAAACTACGATGTCGACGTGCGCTTCTCCGGTGCGCCCTCGGTGTTCGTCGGCGTCTGGGTGCTGCCTAACGCCAACTCACTCGATGTGATCAAGGGCATTCGCGCCGAGATGGAAGCGCTGCAAAAGGATCTGCCCGTCGGCATGAAGGCCGGCGTCGCCTACGACTCCACGCTCTACATCGAGGATGCGATTCACGAGGTCTATCACACGCTGGCCGAGACGCTCCTGATCGTGGTGATCGTGATTTTCCTGTTCCTCGGTTCGTTCCGCTCCGTGATCGTGCCTGTGGTGGCGATTCCCGTGTCGCTGATCGGCGCGGTCTTCCTGATGCAGGCCTTCGGGTTCTCAATCAACCTGCTCACGCTGCTCGCCGTCGTGCTCTCGGTGGGCTTGGTGGTGGACGACGCCATCGTCGTGGTGGAAAACGTCGAGCGCCACCTCGCCGAGGGCCTGGCTCCGATGCAGGCTGCGCTCACGGCGGCCCGCGAATTGGTGGGCCCGATCATCGCGATGACGATCACCCTCGCGGCGGTGTATGCGCCGATCGGTCTCTCCGGCGGTCTCACCGGCGCGTTCTTCAAAGAGTTCGCCTTCACGCTGGCCGGCGCCGTGGTCATCTCGGGCGTGGTCGCGTTGACGCTCTCGCCGATGATGTCCTCCCGCCTGCTGCGCCGCGACGAAAGCGAGCGCGGTTTCGCGGGCAAGGTCACTCACGGCTTCGAGTGGATCAAAAAGAAATACACCCGCGTGCTGGATCGCACCCTGGTTTCCCGTCCCTACGTCTATGCCGTGTGGATCGGGCTCATGCTGCTCACGATCCCGCTGTTCACGATGTCGTCCCGCGAACTCGCCCCCGCCGAGGACCAAGGCTACATCATCGGCATCGTCGATACGCCGGCCAACTCGACCATCGAGCAGACAGTGCATTCGACCAAGCAGGTCTTCGATATCTACAAGGATATCCCCGAGTTCGGTTTCAGCTTCCAACTGACGCAGCCCACGTTCGCGATCAGCGGCCTGGTCTTCAAGCCGTGGAGTGAGCGCAAGCGCACCGCCGCCCAAATCACTCCCGAAGTGCAGGGCAAGGTCTCGCAGATTCCCGGTATCGAGACCTTCATGGTCAGCCGTCCGGCTCTGCCGAGCGGCGGCCAATTCCCGGTCGAATTCATCATCGCCTCGACCGCCGAGCCCGAGCAGGTGCTGACCTTCGCCAAGAAGATCCAGGAAAAGGCGACGGCCAGCGGGCTGTTCGCGTTCCCGCCGTTGATCGACGTGAAATACGACCAGCCGCAGGCCGAGTTGAACATCGACCGCGACAAGGTCGCCGCCCTCGGGCTCAATCTCCAGCAGGTCGGCCAGGACGTCGCGGCCGCAGTTGGCGGCAACTTCGTCAACCGCTTCAACATCGACGGTCGCAGCTACAAGGTCATTCCGCAGATCAAGCGCGTGGACCGTCTCAATCCCGACCAGCTCGAAAAGATCTATGTGACCGGTCCCGGCGGAAAACTGATCCCGCTCAGCACGGTGGCGAGCATCCGCCACAGCGTGCAGCCGCGCTCGTTGAACCGCTTCCAGCAGCTCAACGCGGTGAAGATCTCCGGCGTCACCGTTCGTTCGCTCGACGAGGCGCTCACGTTCATGGAGAACACTGCCAAGGAAATCCTGCCGCAGGGTTACACGGTGGATTACACCGGCGAGTCGCGCCAGCTCCGCAAGGAAGGCGGCAACAGCCAGTTCCTCGCGACGTTCGCGCTGGCTTCCGTGCTGATTTTCCTCGTGCTCGCGGCCCAGTTTAACTCGTTCCGCGATCCGTTCATCATCCTGCTCGGCTCCGTGCCGCTGGCGATGTTCGGCGCGCTCATCTTCACCTTCCTGAAGATGCCCAATCCCAACATTCCGTTCTGGACCAACGGCTGGACGACCACGCTCAACATTTATGCGCAGGTCGGTCTGGTCACGCTGGTCGGCCTGATCGCCAAGAACGGCATTTTGATCGTGGAATTCGCCAACTCCCTCCAACTGGCCGGCAAGCCCAAGTTCGAGGCGGTGCGCGAGGCCGCGCTCACCCGCCTGCGCCCGATTTTGATGACCAGCTTCGCGACGGTCTGCGGTCACTTCCCGCTCACGCTCGTCAGCGGAGCCGGCGCGGCCGCGCGCAACTCCATCGGTCTGGTGCTCGTGGGCGGCATGGCGATCGGCACGTTCTTCACCTTGTTTGTCGTGCCCTCGCTCTACATCCTCATCGCCAAAGATCACAGCAAGGACTCCGTTCGCGAATTAGCCGACACCCAGCCGGCCAATTAATTCCCTTCAAATCACACTTATGAAACTGCGTTCCCAATTAGCCATGGTCGCCACCGCCGGGTTGTTCTTTGCGGCGCCGGCCGTCCATGCCTCCAAGCCCGCGACCGCTCCGGCGGCGCCGGCTCCGGTTCCCGACGTGCCCGACCGCATCGATCTGCCCAACGCCATCGCGTATGCCTTGGATCACAACTACGCGATCCAGCAGGCCCGCGAGCGCATCAAGGAGCAGGAGGGGCTCATCGTCGAAGTGAAGGCCCGGGCCATTCCCAACGTGAGCCTCAAGAGCAGCTACTCCAAGGAGGACGAGAATCTTGTTCCAGCCGGCGCCATGCGCACGGATCAGGACTGGTCGATAGCGTTGGAGGCCCGCCAAGCTCTCTATGCCGGCGGCGGCATTTCTGCGGCCCTCGACGCGCAGAAGATCAGCCGTCAGGCCGCATTGCTCGATCTGAAAGCCGCGATCAACGATGCCCTGCTTGAGGTTCGCACGCGTTATTACGACGTGCTGCTGGCCCGTGAACAGATCTCCGTTCAGGAGCAAAACGTGCAGCTCCTCCGCGAGCAGTTGCAGAACGCGAAGAACCGCTTCGAGGCGGGCACCGTGTCGAATTTCGAGGTGCTCCGCGCCGAGGTCGAGCTGGCCAACGCCCAGCCCGAGTTGATCAAAGCCCGCAATCGTCGTCGCACGTCCGTTGACCAGCTCCGCCAGGCCATCGGTTACATCAACACCACGCCGGAAAACCTCCGCAAAACGCCCGAGTTTATCGGCACGCTCGACTTCGAGCCGGTGAGCTACGATCTCCAGAAATCGTTGGATTCCGCCCGGCTCAACCGGCCCGATCTGCAGCGCCTTGATCGCCTGGCGAAGTCTCGCGAGGCCAACGTGCGCATCCAGAAAGCTGGTTACCAACCCACGCTCGATCTCGTCGGCGGCTACGAGGTCGTGAAGGATTCCACGTCCAATCGTTTCCGTGATTCCTTGGACGGCTGGACCGTCGGCCTGCAATCCAGTTGGGCGATCTTCGACGGCCGCGCCACGGCCGGCAAAGTGACCCAGGCCCGCTCGCAGCTTCGCCAGGCCCAGTTGAACGCCAGCGAGAAGGAGCTCGCCGTCGAGGTCGAGGTGCGCACCGCTCTGTCCTCGCTGCAGGAAGCCGCCGAACTGGCCGAGGCCGCCCAAAAAGTGGTGGCGCAGGCCGAGGAAGCGCTGCGTCTGGCCGATGCCCGCTACGGCGCCGGCAGCGCCACCCAGCTCGATGTGCTGCAGGCCCGCGTGTCCCTCACGCAGTCCCGCACCAACCAGCTTGAGGCCAACTACCGCTACAATGTCGCCCTGGCCACCGTCCGCCGCGCGCTGGGCGAGCCCGACACCTACGCTCCTGAGAACGCGACCGAGGTGAAGTAAGCGTCTCCATCCCCCGACAGAGAACCCCGCGGCGCGGCGATTTCCGGTAAAAACCGGAACGCCGCGCCGCTTGCTTTGTCCCCTTGAATGGGCGCACGCTTGCCGTCGCCCGTTCCGTTTTTCCTTTTTCGCCGTCCATGAAAAAACCGCTTCGTTTCGTTCTCATCGGTGTCGTGTCGCTGTTGCTTTTGCTGGCGCTCGTTGTCGCTCTGGCCCTCACGCCCGGCGTGCAAACCTGGGCCGCCCGCAAGTTTGCCCCGGCCTCGCCCGCTCTAACCGTGGCCATCGGTTCCGTGAACGCCGGACTCAACCGCACCCGCGTCGAAAACATCCGTGTCGTGCAACCCGGTCTCGTGCTCACGATTCCGTCCGCCGAGGTCGAGGTGAGCGTGATCGACGCCGCCGGCGGCAAGATCGAGGTCAAGCGCCTCGTCGCCAAGGGCTGGACGCTCGACCTCACCGCGCCGCTCGCCGCAACGACGGCCGCAGCTCCGGGCGCCGGCGAGTCGAAATCCGCGACACCGGCCAAGCCCGTCGCTCCCGCCTCTCCCGCGGCCAAGCCCGAGGAAGCGGCCCGCACCGCCTTCAACGGACTCTTCAAACTCATCCAGCTTCCCTTTGATCTCGCCGTGGACGGCGTCGATCTCTCGGGCGACGTCATCCTTCCCCAGGGCCGCGGTCCGGTTTCGGTCACGGGGGGCGGCATCGCCGCCGGCAAGGACGGCAAGTTCACGCTCGCCGCCGATTTCAAGTCCGCGGACGCCTCCGCGGTGAGCGTGCGCGGCGATCTCACCGCCCGCATGGCCACGGCGCGCACGTTCGACCGGTTCGGGCTTTCCGCCGCCGCGAGCGTGCAGGCTTCCGGAGTGGGCAAGAGCGCGGTGCTCGCGCTCTCGCTGAGCGCCGCGAACGAGTCCAAGGGCGAGGCTTATGCCGTCGCGGTCCGCTCGGGCGAACACGAAATCGCCACGGTCGAGATCGCGCTTCCCCCCGGAACCGCGCCGCTCGCCGGTTCGTGGAAGCTCGATCTCGGCCAGGCTGACCTCGCACCGTTTTTCGCCGGACGGCCTTTGCCCGAATTTGTGACGAAGGGGCAGGGCACGTTCTCCGCCGACCGCACGTTTGCCCGGATTCAGGCCATGGGCGCATTTGACGGTGCCATGGATAAACTCGCCGCGGTCCAACCCGAACTGGCGACGCTCGGCCGGCTGACGTTCAACGCGGGCTTCGACATCGCCACGCAAGGAGAACGCATCCGTTTGAATAAACTCGAGGGACGCATCGTCGGCGATCGTCCGGTCGCGAGCTTGGTTTCGTTGCAAGCCATTGAGATTAATCCCTCTACCCGCGCGATCACGGCCGCCGATCCGGCCACCGATCTTTTGCGTCTTTCACTCGACGGCCTGCCGCTCGGCTGGACGAAACCCTTCCTCGGCGACCTTGCGCTCACCGGTACCGACGTTCGCGGCGGGTTCACCGTGTCGGCCCGTGACGGCGGCCTGACCGTGCGTCCCTCCGCTCCGATCACCTTGACGAATCTCTCGGTTTCCAAGGCGGGCAAGCCGCTCGTCAGCGGCCTCGATTTCTCGCTCTCTGCGCAGGCCGATTACTCGCCCAAGGGCTTCTCCGCCGAGGTTACGAATTTCACCGTTCTGAGCGCCTCGGCCCCGTTGTTCAAGTTGACCGCCAAGGCCGTGCAACCGGCGGGAGCGAATCAGCCGCTCACGGTGACGGGCTCGTTTGAATCCGATCTGGCGGTGGTGGCGTCCCAGCCGGTCGCGGCGGATGCCATCGCTTTGAAACGAGGCGTCGCCCGCGGCGAGTTTACCGCCGGCGTATCGACCACCAAGACCGCCACCTTCACCTTGCAACTGGCCGACCTCGTCGCGGACGACGCGGTTTCCTCTCCGCTGCCGTCGGTAGCCATGCAGGCGCGGGCCGACATCGATGCCTCGGGTCGTATCACTGCGCAACTCCCCGTCGTCATCACCCAGGCCGGCCGCCGTTCCGATCTGACGCTTGGCGCGGTGGTCACGCAGGCGAACACCACAACCCAGATCAACTCACGCGTCACCAGCGATACATTGAATCTGCCCGATCTGATGTTGTTCTCCGCGCTCGCTCCCGCCGCGCCGGCTTCGGACGTTTCCAACGCGCCGGTTCCAAATCCGCCGCCAGTCCGGTCCACCCCTTCGTCCGCCCCCTCGACGCCTGCGGGCAAGCCGACCGAGCCGCTCTGGGCCGGAGTTACGGGCGAGCTGCAGATCGCGCTCAAGAAGCTCGTGTATTCTCCGCAGATCCAGGTGGCCGACATCGGCGGCGCCATCAAGATCACCCCGGCCGCGCTCACATGGGATAACATCCACGCGGCGCTGACCACCGGCGGAAATCTCAAGGTGGACGGCGGCCTGCAATTCGACGCGAAGCAGCCGCAACCCTACGGACTCAAGACCGAAGTCGCGCTCAGCAACTTCGAGCCCGCTCCCATCCTGCGCGCGCTTTCGCCCGGCAAGCCCGCGGCCATCTCCGGGAAGTTCGACCTCACCACGCAGCTCTCCGGCCGCACGTCCGATCCCGCGAAGTTTGGCGAGAATGTGATCGGCGATCTTCATCTCACCAGCAACGGCGGCACGATTCAGGCGCTGAGCATGCGGGATGCGGCGGTGGCCGACGGCGTTTCAAAAGCCGCCGCGTTGGTCGGGCTTTTCGGCCAGCTTTCGGGCAAGGCTCCGAATAAAGACGTGGAAAAGGTCCGGGCGGTGGCGGAGGTGACCAGCCAGCTTGCCAAGATTCCATTCGACCGGTTCAACGTGGTCGCCGGACGCGACGAGAAAAACAATTTCGCGATCAAGGATATGACCCTGCATTCGCCGCTCCTGAACATAGTCGGCACCGGCCAGGTCACCTACCAGCCCGGCGTGCCGTTCGTGCGTCAGCCGCTTTTGCTCACGCTGAAACTGGGGGCGCGGGACCAGCTCGCCGACAGCTTGCGCGCGCTGAAGCTCATCGACGGCCAGCCCGACAAGGACGGTTATTTCGCGCTCGTGGAAGACGTGAAGCTCGACGGCTCCTTGCAGTCGATCGGCACGAGCCAGCTGTCGGCCATGCTCAAGCGTGCGCTGACCAACTGAGACCGCCAGATCACCGCAACTCCCGTCAGCATTCCCAGCAGATGCGCGAGCGGCACCGGCGCGAAAGCTCCGCTGGTGTCGACAAAGACCGTCCCGCCAGTGGCGAGTTCAAACGCGCACTTGGCGGCAAAGCTGGCGAGGGCGAGCCCGCCAATCGCGATGGAGAAACGGTGGCGGTCCCTCCATCCGGCGACGAACAGGCTCGCGACGACGACCCCGAACAGAGCCGAGTCGATCCCTGACAGTCCGCGGTAGGTGGCGAATTGCGGCTGAGATGCCCATACGCCCGCGGTGATGATCGGGGCCGCCGTGCCGAGCGTGGTGAGAAACGCCGTGCGGGAAACGCCTTCGGCCAGCGAGCCCAGCACGACGAACGCGAGCAAGTCCCAGCGCAGATGATCGTCGCCGAAATGCGTGAGATGGGCGGTGAAAAACCGCCACACCTGGCCGTGGGCGACGGCCGCACGGTCGAATTGCAGCACGTTGCCCAAGGCCGGCACGAAATGAACCGCCAGTGTCAGCGCGGAAAATCCGAGGGTGAACCAAGGGGGGCGTTTCATGATTAAATTGAAAGATGGACGGCTCCTGGAGGACGCCGTCCACCGGTTTGGATGGGCTATTCCTTGTTCGCCTTTTGCTTCATCGCCTTGCGCCCGACGTAGGCGGCACCGATGAGGCCGAGAATCGCGGCGAGCCAGACGATGTCGTCGCGCTCCAGTGCGCCGCCGCCACCGCCTCCGAACGAATGGCTCACATGAGGAGCCGGGGCGGAGTAGGTGGGTTGCTGGGCATCGACCTGGTAGTTTTTCACCGGCTGGGCGGCGCGCACGCTTTGCGCGGTGCGCTCGGTGGCGATGCGCTGCTGATTCCTGCGCTCGATGCCGCGGCTGGCGTGGGTGGCGTCATCGAGGACGATCATCGAGGTGTGGTCGGTCACGAGCTGGTAGTTCACGCCGAGGCTGGTGATGGCGTCCTTCGATTCGGAGGGCGGCATCTGGCCGATGGCTTCCTTGACCTCGATTTGCTCGATCTGCGCGAGGGCCCACAGGCGTTCGATCTCCGGATTGTCAGTGTCGATCTCGGGGAAGTTGAACGTGGTCGTGTAGGTCTTGTCCGCGCCGGTGAGCTTGGCGTTGAGCGTGACGGTCGCCTTGCCGGCGCCGTCGTAGCGACCGAAGATCACGAGCTGCTGGCCGCGGTAGATTTTCTGCGGGAGGTCGCCGGTGGTCTCGGACACGCGCGCGCCGGTGAACTTGAACGAGGCGTCGTGGAGCGACTCGAAGGCGATCTTCGACTTGGCGAGCAGGAGCTGGCCCACGATGTCGTCGGCGTTGGTCACGCCGGTGTAGAACCCGCCGGTGGCATCGCCCATCACGCGCATGAGCGGCCAGTTGGCATTGTTGCCGATGAGGAAGCCGAAGAAGCGAATGTCGTTTTGTTTGATGAGCGCGTGGAACTTGGCCGGATCGACGATGCCTTCGTTGGTCACGCCGTCGGTGACGAGCACGAGGCTGGTGGCGCGGTCGGCGTCGAGGTCCTTGAGCGCAAGCTGGAGGCCGGCGTAGATATTGGTGCTGCCGCCGGGCTGGAGGCCTTTCACGAGCGCGGTGGCTTTGGTGACGTTTTCGGGCGTGGCGGGTGTCCAGCCGAGGATTTCACGGGCATTGGTCTCAAACGTGATGAGGCGGAATCGGTCGTTCGGGCTCATCTGGCCGAGCGCCTGGCTCACGCCGTTGGCGAGCGTGGCGATCTTGCCCTGCATGGAGCCGGAGACGTCGAGCACGTAGGTGTAGTCCGCGCCGTGCATGATCGGTTGGAGGTCGAGGCCGGGCGTGACGACCATCATGAACGTGCCGGGTTTGGACTTGTCGGCGCGGTAGGGGATGACCTCGACGCGGCCGGGGAGTTTGTCGGAGAGCCGGTAGTAGAAGACGAAGTCGCGGTCCAGTTTCGCGCCGGTGCGGTCGAGCGCGACGGTGTAGTGGCCGGCGTCGATCTTCTTGGTTGCGGCGGCGCTTTCGAATCCGGGGACGCGCACGTCGTCAACGGGCCAGGCAGATTTCAGCTCCACGTTGATCGTGAGGTTGCCCTCCACGGTGGAGTTGACGGGTTGCCAGAAACTCTTGGCGACCTCGTCGGTGCCGCCCTCTTCGAGCGGGTAAACGTAACGGCCGACGCCGGTGTCGATTTCGAGGGGCTGGTAATAGACGAAGCGGAGGCGAGTCTCGGCGTTGGCGCGGACCGGCGTGATCTTGAACTCGTAGTTTTGGTAGCCGTTCTTGGTGGTGAGCCCCGCGTCGTTGCCCTTGGACTTTTCCTCTTCGTAGATCGTCTCGGCCTCCTTCTTGGGGAGCACCTCGCCGTTGAGGGTTTTTTCGCCGGAGGTGATGGTGACTTCGGAGAGACTCGCGCTTTTCGGAACCGGGAAGGCGTAAATCGCCTCAAGGTCGGTCGGGTTCGGATTGAAGAACGTCTGAAGCACTTCGGTTTGGGCGAAACCGTTGTTGATGGTGACGTTCACCTGATGGGAACGGATCTGGATCGGCGCGTGCGGCGAGCCGACCGGAGTCAGCGTGCCGCCGGCAAAGATCGGCGCGAAACCGGTGGCCAAGGCGAGCAGGCCGGTGAGCAGAAGGGATTTGGTTTTCATGACGGAATCCTCCTTTGCTCGCATGATGCCAGACTTTACGTGACGATATTAACTTGTTGTGAGATAAGTTTTAAAGTTTCACGCGCGCGAATAGAGCTTATCCAATTTTGACAAAAAATGGATATGGTTATGCCATAAAATGTATATGAGTTCCCTATTCACGACGGCGGAGCGGGAGTTTTCCGAGGCGGTGGCGCGGATCAACGCGACCAATCCGTTTTTGCCGGAGAGGGTGGCGTGCGAGCGGGAGGCGTTGGGAGACGAGTTCGTGGTCGCGGGGGCGGAGTGGAACAAGCTGCCGCCGGCTGAGAACGAGCATCCCAACCATGTGCGGCTGACGCAGCGGGCGGGCGTGGTGTTGGAGCAGGCGCGGGGGCGCTGGCCGCGCGACGGACGGGTGACGAAGGCGGAGGCCTCCATTTATGAGGAGCTGGCGGGGTTCTGGCTTTATCAGACGTATGCGCTGCGATTTGACGCGGTGATCCGTGCCGTGCTGGCCGGACGTGGCGACGAGGCGGGGGGGCGAGTCGATTTTTATCCGGCGTTCAAGGCCGACGTGGAGCGCTGCCTGGCTTTGCCGGGCTTGACGCTGCTCGATACGCAGCCGACTGCGCACCTGTTTGCGTGCGCGTTTCAAATCCGGCGGGCGTTCCATCATATTTTCCATTCGCTCACGGGCGGTTCGGCTCCGATGGCGCGGCTGCGCGCGGCGATCTGGCAATCGGTGTTTACCCACGACCTGAAGCGCTACCGGCGCGTGCTGCACGCGCGCATGGGTGATTTTGCGACATTGGTCACGGGACCGTCTGGCACGGGAAAAGAACTGGTGGCGCGCGCCATCGCGTTGTCGCGTTACCTGCCGTTCGATCCGCGTCGCGGTGGATTCACGGACGACTTTTCGACGGCCGCATTTTTCCCGCTCAATCTTTCGGCGCTTTCGCCCACGCTGATCGAGTCAGAGCTGTTTGGCCACCGACGGGGCGCGTTTACCGGGGCGTTGGCGGACCGAGTGGGCTGGATGGAAACGTGTCCGGCGGCCGGTTCGGTGTTTCTCGACGAGATCGGCGATGTCGACACGGCCATCCAGGTGAAGCTCCTGCGGGTGCTGCAATCGCGCACGTTCCAGCGGCTCGGTGACACGGAGACGCGCACCTTCAAGGGCAAGATCATCGCGGCGACCAACCGTGATCTTGCGGCGGAGATTCGCGCGGGGCGTTTTCGCGAGGACTTTTACTACCGGCTGTGCTCGGATTTGATTCATACGCCGTCATTGCGCGAGCAACTCGACGATGCGCCGGACGAATTGCCCGTGCTGGTCGGCTACGTGGCCGGTCGTCTGCTGGGGGAGGACGAAGGCGGGGCATTTGCCCGGGAAGCGGTGGGTTGGATCGGGAAAAACCTGGGCGAACATTACGCTTGGCCGGGCAATTTCCGCGAACTGGAGCAGTGCATGCGCAATCTGCTCGTGCGCGGCAGCTATCGTCCGCCGACGCTCACGGCGGCGGGTGGTGCAGCGGATTGGAACGCGCTGCTCGGCGCGGGAAAGCTCACAGCCGAGGAGGTTTTGCGTCGTTACACGCAACACGTGCACGGGCAGTCCGGAACCGTGGAGGAGACCGCTCGCCGGCTCGACCTCGATCGTCGCACGGTGAAGGCGCGACTAGGCTGATCGTCCGCGGCTGTTTGCGTTGAACTTCGACGCGCTCCGCATCACGCTGTGCCCGTGATCGCCTCCGTTGCTTTCCGGAATTTCAAGGCGCTGCGCAGCACGAGCCTTGAGCTGTCGCCGTTCAACCTTGTGATCGGTCCCAACGGCTCGGGTAAAACCAGCCTGATCCAAGCCATCCTGCGGCTGCGCGCCCTGGCCAAGCTGCCGCTGCGCGAAGCCGGTCATGACACGGAGCGCCGTCCCGCCGGCGCGGAGATCACGTTTCGCTTCACTCATCCCTACGACGGGCTGGAGGCCTCGCTCGGCTGCGTGTCCGATGTGGCGTGTGATTTGTTGCAGGTCATTCCGTTGCCGACCGGCGAGGGCGTGGATGACTGGGAGCACCTGCGCGCCCGGTTGCTTACGGTCCGGTGCTATATCTTTGATCACGATTCCATCGCCCAGCCGGCCGCGGCGAAGGACGGCGCGGAACTCGCCGTGAACGGCGCCAATCTCGCCGCGGTGCTCGCGGTCCGGCGCTCCTCCCAGCCGGAGATGTTTGCGCGTCTCACCGCCGAGTTGTTCAGGCTCATGCCGGAGTATGATGAAATCGATTTGTTCGTGCGCTCCGATCAACGCATCGAGGTGCGGCTGCGACTGGAGGATGGGGGAGAGTGGATCGACGCAGACAACTTGTCGCAAGGAACGCTCTACACGCTGGCCTTGCTGACGCTGGTTTACGATCCGGCGCCGCCGGCCATCGTCTGCATCGAAGAGGTGGACCGGGGCATTCATCCGCGGATGCTGCGCGAGATTCGGGATCTGCTCTACCGCCTCAGTTATCCGTCCGAAACCGGCGAGCAGCGTCCGCCCGTGCAGGTCATCGCCACCACGCATTCACCCTACCTGCTGGATCTTTTTCGCGACCACCCCGAGGAGGTCGTCATCACGGAGAAACATGGCTCGGCCGCCCGGTTCACGCGGCTCGATCAGTGCGCCGACCTGGTCAACGTCCTCTCGTCCGGTTCGCTCGGGGACCTGTGGTTTTCCGGCGTGATCGGCGGCGTGCCCGAGGAAAAATGAAACTCGCCCTTCTGAGCGAATCGCCCGCCGACGAAGCCGCCATCGCCGTGCTGGTCGAGGCCGTGCTGGGACACGGATTCACCCGCGTGCAGTCGGCGTTGCGCGCCCGCGGATGGCCCTCGGTCGCCCAGGTCCTGCCGTCGATCATCCGCCATCTGCATTTCAACACCGATGCGGACGGGCTCGTGGTCGTCGTGGACAGCGACGACTCGGTGGTGCACACCGAGGATCATAATGCGCCGGATTATTACCACCCAATGTGCCGGATGTGTCAGTTGCGGGCGATCTTCCGGCAGGTGACCAAAAAACTTCCGCCGGCCCGGGGGCGCGACCGGGTGTTGCGGGGGGTGGGCGTCGCCGTGCCCGCGGTCGAGGCGTGGTATCTTTGCGGACTCGAGGACACGGTCACCGAATCCAACTGGATCGCGGGCCAGACCGCCCAGGCACCTTATACGCGGCGGGACCTCAAGCGCCGCGCCTACGGCACAGAGCGCCCGACGCTTCACCACGAGACCGAGATCGCGCTGCGCGAGGCCCGCCGTCACGCGCACGACCTGCGCCGGCTCGAAAACGATTTTCCCGGATTCGCAGCGCTTTCGGCCGATTTGCGATCATGGCCAAAGAATCGTTGACATATCAACTGTCGTGATCAGACCAAGTGGCATGAAGCCCGAGCTTGGCCACGAACTCACGCGTGCGGTGATGGAGACGGCGGATGTTTTTCTGCGGGAGGGCCAGCGTCTGTTTCGTCCGCATGGAATCACGGCCGCGCAATACAACGTGCTCAGCGCGCTGGTGGCGGCGGGGGAGGGCATCAGCCAGCGTGAGCTGGGCGACGTGCTGGTGGTGGACCGTTCCAATGTGACGGGACTGATTGATCGCATGGAAAAGGCCGGCTGGGTGCGCCGCACCGACGATCCGGCCGACCGTCGCGTGTATCGCGTCACCCTCACGCCCGCCGGCCGCCGTTTATGGGAAAAGGTTGCGCCCGCCTACGAGGCGGTCGTGGTTCAAGTGACCGGCGGCCTGACCGAGGCGCAGGCCCGCGCGACGCTGAAAACACTGACTCAACTCGCAAAAGGGGCCGCGACTTGGCGCTAAGCCTGCCCCCTCGTCTTTTCACACGGTAACCATTCTCTTCGATTTTTCCCTTCATGGACGACACTCCTCTTTTCCCCCGTGCGCACGCCCCTTGGTTTATCGGCTGGCCCGTCGTGGCTCTGAGCCGGTTGCTCTACAACGTCCGCACCATCGGCGTGGAGCGGGTGCCGAAAGAAGGCGGCGCGCTGATCGTGGCGAATCACCTGTCGTATGTGGACGTGCTCGTGCTGCAACTGGCCTGTCCGCGTCCGATTCGTTTCATCGGCCACGAGGCGTTTTTGCGCAGCGGCTGGATGTTCCGACTGATTTATAAGCTGACCGGCACGATCCCGGTTTCCCCGACCAATGCGCTGGAGACGGTTCGCAGTGTCACGCAGGCCCTGCGCGCTGGCGAGTTGGTGCTCATTTTCCCCGAAGGCGGTATCTCGCGCACCGGTCAATTGCTGAAGCTCGAGCGCGGTTTCGAGCTGATGGCGCGCAAGGCCGGCGTGCCGGTCATTCCCGTCGCGCACGACGGCCTGTGGGGTTCGTTGTTTTCGTTCTCCGAAAACAAATACCTGTTCAAATCCCCGCGTATCATGCGCAGCGCGGTGTGCGTTGCGTGGGGGGAACCGATTCCGGCGGACAAGGCCAATGCCGGCGTCGTGCGCGAGGCGCTGCTCGACCTGGGCTGCCAGGCGTTTGATCAGCGTCCGCAGCTCAAGCGCCACCTGGCAGGCGAGATCGTGCGGCGCCTCGGCCGGCGTCCGAGCCGGCTGGTGATGGTGGATTGCACCGGCGCCCGCCGGGAGATCAAGGCTGCCGGTTTCTTCGCGGCCGCCGCCGCGTTGTCGCGTCATCTGCGGAAAACCATTCCCGAATCCCGCGTGGGCATCGTGCTGCCGCCCGGCGCGGGGGCCAGCATCGCCAACCTTGCGGTGCTGTGCGCGGGCAAGGTGCCGGTGAACTTTAATTTCACCGCCGGCCGCTCCGCCCTTGAGGCGAGCCTGCGTCTTTCGGGAGTGAAGACGATCATCTCGGCCGACGCGGTGAAGGCCAAGATCCCGGCGTTTCCCTGGCCGGAAAATACCCTCGATCTCTCGGCCACGATCAAAGCCATTGGCGGCAAACGCGCGATCCTGCCGTGGTTTTTGGCCGCATGGATTCTGCCCAACCAGTGGCTGCCCAGGATGCTCGGTCTGCCCAAGCATGGTGACAACCGGGAGGCGGCGCTGCTTTTCACCAGCGGAAGCTCGGGCGAACCGAAGGGCGTGGCGCTCACGCATCGCAACATCCTCGCGAACTGCTGGCAGTTTTCGACGCTCTCCATCTTCCCCGCGAATTCGGTGATGCTGAGCTGCCTGCCGGTGTTCCATAGTTTCGGATTCACGGTGAACATGTGGTATCCGCTGCTGCGCGGCTGCCGTTCCGTGACGGTGCCCAGCCCGCTGGAGACGAAGAAAATCATCGACACCATCCGCGAGGAGGAGGTCTCGGTGATGGTGGGGGCGCCGACATTTATGCGCCCGATTCTGAAAAAGGCCGAGCGTGCCGACCTGAAGTCCCTGCAAATCCTCGTCTCGGGCGCGGAGAAGCTGCCGATGGATCTTTACGAGGCGTTTCTCGAAAAATTCCACCTGGAGATCATGCAGGGCTACGGCATGACCGAGGCGTCACCCGCGACGAACGTGAACCAACCCAATCCTTCGCTCCCGACCGAGACCGCGTCCGAGCAGGAGGGCAAACGCCTGGGCTCGGTCGGTCGGTTGATGACGGGCATGTCCGCCCGCGTGCTGAATCCCGAGACCCGCGCCGAGCTTCCTCTCGGCGAGACGGGCCTGATCGTCCTGCGCGGCGCCAATATTTTCGAGGGCTACCTCGATGATCCGAAGAAGACCGAGGAGGCGTTTCACGATGGCTGGTATGTGACCGGCGACCTCGGGCATTTCGACGAGGACGGATTTCTTTTCATCGAGGGACGCCTGTCGCGGTTTTCCAAGATCGCGGGCGAGATGGTTCCGCACGGCACGGTGGAGCAAAAGCTGATCGACGCCTTCGCGCTCGACCAGTCGGCCGGCTACGCCTTGGCGGTCATGGGCGTTCCGGATCCGGGGAAGGGCGAACAGTTGGTGCTGCTGACGTCCTCCGACACCGTCACGGCGGAAACGGTCAAAGACAAGCTCACCGCCGCCGGCGTGCCCAACCTGTGGATACCAAAGATCGTCTCGCGCGTGGATAAGATCCCCGTGCTCGGCACCGGCAAGCTCGATCTGAAGGGGTGCAAGGACCTCGCGGTGAAGGCCGCCGCGGACGCAAAATAAACGACGCACCACCATGAGAATCGACTGCCATGTCCATGTCGTCGGCACCGGCACCAGCGGCACGGGTTGCTGGTATCGACCGCGCGGGCTCACCCGCGTCGGCGCGCCGTTCCTCGTTCGTTCCGTGGGACTCACGTTGCGCGATCTGCGCGGGCCTGACTTTGACCGCATCTATGCCGAGCGACTGCTGTCCTATGTGCGCGAGGCTCCGTCGATTGATCGTGCGCTGCTGCTGGCGCACGAGCTGCCGCACCGTGATGATGGCACGCCGTTGCCGGAGCAGGCGTCGTTCTACGTGTCCAACGACCACGTGCTGCGCCTCGCGGCCGACCACCCCGAGTTTCTGGCCGGCGTCTCGATCCATCCCTCGCGGCATGACGCTTTCGAGGAGTTGGAAAAATGCCTGGCCGGAGGTGCCGCCGCGCTGAAATGCCTGCCCAACGTGCAGGGCATCGACTGGAACGATCGGAAACACACGCGGTTTCTCGAACGCATGGCCGAGGCCGGCCTGCCGTTGCTCGCACACACCGGGAGCGAGCGCACCATGCCGGTCATGGATCATGCGCTGGCTTCGCCTCGCGTGCTCACGCGCGCGCTGGAGATCGGCGTGACCTGCATCGCCGCACATTGCGGCACGGGCATGATGGTGCTCGATCCGGACTATCTGGAGGTGTTCGCGGAGATGGCGGAGAAATTCCCGAATCTCTACGGAGACAACAGCGCGCTGGCGGCGTTGAACTTTCGTCTGCGTCCGTCGGCGCTGCGCCGGCTGACCACGGGTGCGCTGGCGGAGCGGATCCTGCATGGCAGCGATCTGCCGGTGCCGTCGAGCGGACTGCTGCCGTGGGCGGGCGGCATGTTATCCTGGCGCGAATACCGTCGGACGGCTCGCGTGGAAAATCCGCTGGAGCGCGACGCCGAACTGAAGCGGGTGCTTGGGTTTTCCGCCGCGACGTTTACGCGCGCGGCGGGGGTGTTGCGAGGCGTGACGGCCGGTTGAACCGGCCCGTCGGTTACTTGCGGGCGGCGAGCAGGGCGTCGAGCGCGGCCTGGTCGACCTCGCCTTGCACGGCGTGGAGATGATGGAGGACGGCCATGCGGTCCTCGGGGCCGGAGGTGGAGATGTCGAGCATCCAGTCCTCGGTCTTGGGGGCGGCGACGATGATCTCGTCGGCCCAGGCGATCACCTCGGCGGCGGTGACGAAGCCTTCGGTGAGGCCTTTGATGTAGAATTCGGCGAGCGTGCGGGTGTTGGGCGTGGAGGACATGGAAGGAGTGAGTGAACGGTTAAAAGGAAGAGTGTCGGCAGGGCGGCGGGCCGCGGCGAGCCACAATTTTCGGACATAAAAAAGCCCGGGCGGTGAGGCCCGGGCTTTCCGACGCACGAGCGAACTCACGGTCTACAGGGTGCGGTTTAACGCACGACGCGGGCGCCGCCGCCCTTCATGAGTTTCTCGACTTCCTTCTGGGTGGCCATCGAGGTGTCGCCGGGCGTGGTGCTGGCGAAGGCGCCGTGGGCCGCGCCGTAGTCCACGGCGGCCTGCGGGTCGTTCTTCGACAGGAAGCCGAACTGGAGTCCGGAAGCGAAGGAGTCGCCGCCGCCGACACGGTCGAGGATCTCGAGGCCGGGATATTTGCGGCTCTCGTAGAACTTGCCATCGTGCCAGAGGATCGCGCTCCAGTCGTTGACCGTGGCGGTGATGACGTGGCGCAGCGTGGTGGCGGCGACCTTGAAGTTGGGAAACTCCTTCACGGCGGTTTCGATCATGGCCTTGAAGGCGTCGGTCTCGATGTGCCCGAGGGTTTCCTGGCCCTTGACCTCGAAGCCGAGAGAGGCGGTGAAGTCTTCCTCGTTGCCGATCATGACATCGACATACTTGGCGATCTCGCGGTTGACCTCCTGGGCCTTCTTGAGGCCGCCGATGGTCTTCCAGAGGGACGGGCGGTAGTTGAGATCGTAGGAGACGATGGTGCCGTATTTGTTGGCGGCTTTGACGGCCTCGATGGTGAGAGCGGCGGTCGTCTCGGAGAGGGCGGCGAAGATGCCGCCGGTGTGGAACCAGCGCACACCGAGCTTGCCGAAGATGTAGTCCCAGTCGAAGTCGCCCGGCTTGAGCTGCGAGGCGGCGGTGTTGCCACGGTCGGGCACGCCGACGGCGCCGCGGATGCCGAAGCCGCGCTCGGTGAAGTTCAGGCCGTTGCGCACAGTGCGGCCGATGCCGTCGTCCTCGCGCCACTTGATGAAATCGGTGGCGACGCCGCCTTGCATAATGAAGTCCTCGACCAAGTGGCCGACCTCGTTGTCCACGAAGGCGGTGCACACGGCGGTCTTCAGGTTGAAGGCCTTGCGGAGACCGCGGGAGGTGTTGTATTCGCCGCCGCCTTCCCAGGCGGTGAACTGGCGCGCGGTGCGCACGCGGCCCTCGCCCGGATCGAGGCGGAGCATGACTTCACCCAGCGAAAGCTGGGCGTAGTGGCATTCGGAGGCGGGACGAATCTTGAGGCTCATGGTGTAAGGAAGAGTGAAAGGAGTGGGTTGTGGAGCGACGTTAGTCGCGGAAAATAAGTCGGGGAAAGGGCTAATTTTTACTCTTCTGGACTCAGCCGACCAAGGTTAGCACGGAAGCGACGACAGCAGGCGTTCAGCTCCTACGCACGCGCGGCGTCGTTAGCTGACGCCCTCAACCGAGAATCGATCATTTCACACCGGATCCTGATGACGTTCAGGATGTAATTTTGAAGACGAGCCATCAGGTATTCGGTCCAGAGATGAGAGTAGAAATTGAAGCCGGTGGACAGCCGCTGACGACTGGAGAGATGCAGGCGCATCCGACCTCCGCCGAGGGCCTCCATCCAATAAGTGCCATCCAGCACGTCAAAGTAAGGTCCTCCAATCGTCACATGTTCATCGAAGGTGGTGGGCGGGATGTTTTTGGAATCGGCGTGAATGGTGAACGCGAGGCGGTTGCCTTCGTCCCACGTGGTGATAGTTTCGATGAAGAGCACGCCTCGTTCAAATGTGGCATAGCGCACCGCTCCGACGCCTTCGCCTTCCAGTCGCGCCTCCAGCGGACGCGGGAATCCCAACCAGTGAATAAAATCATCCCGCTGCTCCGCCTCGGTGATCAGCGGCACACTCTTGATTTGCCCCCAGACGGTCGCGCGACTCGCCCAGATATCGATCTGTGTATGAACCTCGCGCACTTCCGCCGCATCGGTTCTCAGGGTTTCCAGCGGGGCGGCTAAAAAAGGCGCAAGGGCAACGACGGCCAGGCAATAGGTTTTGGTTCGATCAGTCGTAAATATTCTCCGTGCCAGCCCAGCCAGAAGCCCGCCGAACGATGACAGCACCAACACCAGCGGCAACCACAGGAAAACGCAGATGAGTCCCTCCCACGCGAGAGTCAGGCAGCACACTAGGCACATCAACGACGGCCCCCACGGCATTAAAATTCTCCGGCCCCAACTGTAGTTTTGCCGATATTCACCCAGCCACACGGTGAGGAAGCCAAGGACGACCGGCACGCCGAGGATGAAGCTCGAAGTCATCACCGCAAAGAGGTCTCCCGCCTTGCCGAGGCCAAACGTCAACCGGGCAAACAAGCCATAGGCGAGCCCGAGGCCCGCCCCGAGAAACGTGAGCTGCTTGCGCGTGAGTGGCTTCATTTGAAAGATGCTGGATGCACAGGGATGAGCATTCGTAACACAAGGGGCAATTAGTCGGGTTCTAAAGCAGTCCGAACATGAGCAACCGCCCGCTTCGACTTTGCTGCCAAGGAGGAGTTTCCAGCTTAGCTTTGAAGGATTTGATCGTTCAACCTGTGTGAGTCTTGAGCGTGGCTCGATTCCACTCGGTTGACCGGCTCAGCGGGCTGACTTCGCCATGGAAAGGAGAAAGAGGCCGTTTTATCGGGTTGAAGCGGGCGCACTACCGCCGGAATGTGAAAACACTTCCATGCCCTCCTTCGGATCAGCGACTCGGAAACTCAAAGGCAAACTCGGCCGCCGTGTGACGACCGACCATGATGCGCTCTTCGCCGCGTCGTTCGACGGCAGCAAACTGTCGTTTCTTCCCGAAGCGGTGATCAAGCCAAAGACCATGGCCGACATCGCCGCCACCTTGGCGCTGGCCAACCAGCACAAGGTCCCGGTCACCACGCGTGGCGCCGGTTCATCGCTCACGGGTTCGGGTTCTCCGATCCAAGGCGGCTGGGTGCTCGATCTGTCGGGCTGGAACAAGATCACGGTCGATGCCGAGGCGGGCTTCGCGCACGTGCAGGCCGGCGCGGTGGTCGGCGACATCCACAAGGCCGTCGAGGCGCTCGGTTGGTTTTATCCGCCCGACCCGGCGTCGAAGAAATACTGCACCATCGGCGGCAACATCGCCTGCAACGCCGGCGGCATGCACGGCGGCAAATACGGCGTGACCCGCGACTTCGTGCTGGCGCTGAAAGGCTTCCTGCCGACCGGCGAATACGTGGAGTGGGGCACGGCCACGAAGAAGTTCTCATCGGGCTTCAATCTGCGCGACCTGTGGATCGGCGCCGAGGGTATGCTTGGCGTGGTGACGGAGGCCACGTTGAAACTCATCCCGTTGCCTGCCGCGCGCTGGACGCTGCTCACGTCGTTTGAAGACGAAGCGTCGGCGTTCCGCGCGATCCGTGCGTTGTTTGCCCTGCGCGTGCAACCGGCCATCTGCGAATTTCTGGACCGCTATGCCGTGCAATGCGCCGAGGCGAAAAGCGGCAAGACCGTCTTCGAGGGCCAGGCGGGTCGTCCGGTGATCCTCCTCGAACTCGCCGGCACCGCCAGTGAAGTCGCCGAGACCAAGGAGGCGGTGCTCGCCTGGGCGAAGGACCACACCACGGCGTTTCGCGAGGCCCGCGACCGCGCCGAGGCGGAGGAATTGTGGGAGGTGCGCCGCAAGTGCTCGGGCGCGATGTTCGCCCTCGGCGACTCTAAGCTCAACGAGGACATCGTGGTGCCGATGCGCAGCTACGAAAAGTTCGCGCTCTTTTTGGACAAACTCCGGAAAACCTCGCGCCTGCCGATTCCGACCTTCGGACACCTGGCCGACGGTAACCTGCACGTGAACATCATGTATCACCGCGAAAACCACGCCGAGTATCTGCGCGCCGAGAAAGCCGTGGGCCAGCTCATGGCCGGCGTGGTGAAGCTCGGTGGCGCGATCTCCGGCGAGCACGGCATCGGGCTGGCCAAGACGCCGTTCCTGCGACTCCAGCATTCGCCCGCGCAGATCAAGGCGATGAAAGCGGTGAAGGCGGCGCTCGATCCCAACGGCATCCTGAACCCCGGGAAAATGTTCACGCTCTTCAAGGTGTGGGAACACCCACGCCTGAAGATCGCGTTGCCGTGGGATCACAAGTGAGCGGGCGGGATAGCGGAGTTTAACGCAAAGACGCGAAGGGCCGGCGGAAGGCCGTGATTCACTTTCGTATTTCCGTGATAAAAACTAGCCGGATAGGACCATTAGGGCGACGGGGTTTCCACCTGCCTTTTTTCGGCGACCTCCTGTTCCAATCGGGACTGTTCCTCGTTTATCTGCGCGGTCAGCGCGTCGAGCGTGGCGGTCTTGTATTTTTTTGAGACCTCTTTCGTGCCATCGTCATAGACGGCTTCCCAGATTTCAAGGATGGCGGCGACTCCGGCAATGGACTGCCCTTCGGTCAGGAAGCGCTCCTGGCCGGCGGGAAGCGGCGGATCGATGCCGAGGTCGGTGAACATAGTCAGGTCGGTATAATTTGAGATCTTGGACTGCACGCCAGGCATGCTGGTCCATTTCGCCTTGATAAAGATCAGCGGGCTCGCCCGATGGTTTCGGAGATAGTAGCGGTTCCGTTCCTCGGTGTCCGGGTTGCCGTTGGCGGGAGCATCCGCTTTCAGGGTGACGGAAACCTCGGGCCATTTGGCGACTTCATCGCGGTTGGCGGTCAGATTGGCCAGCACCGCGCTGGTGGTGGCCGGGGGCACCGGCTCCGCGTCGGCCAATCCGCGCAACGCGTATTTCTGGGCGTTTTCCCATCGCTTGAAGACGTGGATGATGCCGGAGATCGCAATCACCAGAACCGCAGTGAGCGTGCCTAGGAAAAGCACGCTGCGTTTTCTCAGTTTCTTCGGGGCGGGGGTGGCATGGGCACTGTGGCGATCCTCGACGTCCTCGAGGCGGTCGCCGGCAAGGAATTCATCGAGGCCGGCCGGCGTCAAGGTGATGGCGCTGTTGTCGAAAATCAGCTGGATCGCGGCCTGGCGGTCTTCCGTGGCGTGATCGTGGGCGGCGAGAAAGCGTTTAATTTCTTCCCGCCAACTGGCCTGAATATCAAGGGGGACTTTATCCAGGATCATGGGGACGGTTTTTATCCTGAGGCGCTCGGCTGTCTGACGGGGCCAGTTCTGTCCGCGTTGCATGAGAAAGGCAATGCAGGCCGCGCCCATGGCCGGGCCAAAACATGTCAACAATCGGGCCTGATGATAAGCGTCCGGATCCGGGTGGCGGTGGTTTTACCCCGTCTCCCGATTCTTGCTTCCATGGTTCCGTGACAAAAAAACCGCCGGGGTGACGGTGTTTTCATCCTCACGAGTCTTACGGGCGGAGGGCGGCGAGGAGTTCGTCCAACGGGACGCTGGCGATGGTGGTGACTTTGTCGTTCAGCGCGTAGGGGAGGATGACGTTGCGGTCATGCAGCAGGGCACCGCAGCTATAGACGACGTTCGGCACATAACCTTCGCGTTCCTCGCCTTCGGAGACGAGCAGCGGCGTGCGGAGCCGGCCGAGGACCTTGGTCGGGTCATGCAAATCGAGGAGGGCGGCGCCGATGCAGTATTTGCGCATGGGGCCGACGCCGTGGGTGATCACGAGCCAGCCGGCCTCGGTTTCGATCGGAGAACCACAGTTGCCGATTTTGACCGATTCCCACATCTCGACGGGGCCCATCAGCAACTGCGGGTCGCTCCAGAAATGGAGGTTGTCGGAGAACATGATGAGGAGGTTCTCGTCGTCCTGCCGAGACAGCATCACGTAGCGGCCGCCGACGCGGCGGGGGAAGAGGGCCATGCCTTTGTTCTGCACGGCGGGGCCGTTGAGCGTGAGCACGCGGAAGTTGAGGAAGTCGGGCGTCTCGATGAACTGGGGCAGGATCGCCCGGCCGTTGTAGGCGGTGTAGGTGGCGCAATATATCACGCTGCCGTCGTCCTCGGTGAAGCGGACGAAGCGCGCGTCCTCGATGCCGTTGCTCTCGTTGGCCGAGACCGGGAAGATGATGCGCTCGCTCATGGCGAGCTTGGACGGGAACTGCAGCTCGTAGTTGGAGTCGGCCAGCCATTGGATGCAGTCGAGGGTGCGTTTGAAGTTGAGCGTGTCCGTCGTCGCGGAGCTGCGGACGTTGCCGATGCTTTGCTCCAGTTCGCTGCGCGTGAACTGGTCCGGCAGCGGGTCCATCACCGATGAGGCGTGTCCGTCGACGAAGCCCATTTCGTGCAGTTTGATGATGAAGCGTTTTTTGCGGTAGCTGGGGTTGGGGACGATTTCCGGCACGGTGACGAAGCGGGAGACCGGGTCGAGCGTGATGCCGCCGTCGGGGGCGATGACGCCGGAACGGAACTCGATGGAGGAAATGTGGCCTTCGCCGGTGGCGCGCAGGCTCATGACGAAGCGCAGGCCTCCCGCCGGAATATCACTCTGATCGGGATGCGGCACGATGGAGGGATTGAACAGGGCGGCGGATTCCAGCGAGTATTCACCGGAGAAGAGCGCGCCGATAAGAAGCTGGCGCGCGCGGGAGAGCGGATGCGAGGTGACGACGTAAGGGATCACCTTTTTGAAGTGGGCGAGGAGGATCGGCTCGATGTCGAAATGCCGGGATTCGAACTGCTGCCGGAGGTATTCCAGCTCCTGGACGGCGGCCTCCTCACTCAACGCGAGGGCGCGACCGACGATGTTGGCGACGCGCTGGGGATTGAGGGGAATGAAGGGGCGGATGATGACGCGAGCGCTCTCGGGCAGGAGGCTGATGGCGTGGCGGCGAAGGTGGAGCGGGCTCATGGGACGTGGGGGGTTGGGGGTTCGACCTGATTCATCTCGGCGAGCGAGAGAAGGAATGCCAGGGACGACTCCGCGCCCTGGTTTTCGTTGATGCTGTCCGCCTGCAGACCGTCGCAACAACCGCCGCTGCTGAAGTCGTAGAGCGGCAGGCCGAGGTCGTTGCGGCCGAGGAACCACTCGAAGGCGCGCTTGGCTTCGCGCAACCACGCCGGGTCGCGGGTGGCGCGGAAGGCCTCGAGCGAGGCGGACACCATGGCCTGGGCTTCCACGGGCTGTTGGTCAAAATCCGCGCGGACGCCGCCGCGCGGGTAGAAGCCGTTGCTGCCGACGGGACGGAAATGGCCGGCGGGGGTTTTTTGCAGGGTGGCGAGCCAGCGCAGGGATTTGAGGCCGATGGCGAACGCCTCCGGGTGGGGGAGGAGCCGGCCGCCGAGGATCAGGGCTTGGGAGAGGCGGGCGTTGTCGTAGGATACGATGGGTTCAAACCAAGGCCAGTCGTCGGTCGCGCAGGTTTTCCACAACTGCAGGAGTTTCCCGATGAGCAGCTCACGCATGGCCAGCGCCTCCGGGTCGGTCGGGACGACGAGCAAATATTCATGGATGCCCAGCAGCGTGAAGGCCCATGCGCGCGGAGAGGTGAAACCGGCCGTTGCGTCCAAGCCTTGCTTGAAAAGTTGCGCGGACAGCCGTCCGTGGCCCCGGCTTTCGGGGAGGGCGTGTCCGGCACCCGTGCCCAGGGCCCAGAGCGCGCGTCCGTGGCAGTCTTCGCTGCCGATCTCCTCCCGCCAGTCCCGGCGATGGCTCATGAAATTGCGGAAGCGGCCGGTGTTCGGGTCGAAGGCCGCGGCGAGGAACGCCAGGTAGTGCGTGGCGGGCTTGTCCAGATTTTCCGCGGCCGGCTGCTCGCCGATTTCATCCAGCAGGACGCACAGGATGAAGGCGCGGGCGTTGTCGTCGGTGCAATAGCCTTCGTGGAAATTCGGGACGTTGAAAATCGCGTGCTGCAGGATGCCGGTGTCGTCGCTCATGCGCAGGAGATGATCCAGTCGCAGCGGAGGCAGTTCGTAGTGCCGGCTGGCGGGAGCGGGGCCGGCCGGGGCGGTCTTTTTGCGCTCGGTGCGCACCTGGCGGAAGACTTCCAGGTAGCGTTTCGCCACCTCCGGCCAGATCATCTCCCGGCCAAGCGCGTAGGCGTCGCGACGAATTTGCTCCATGCGGTCCGGGTCGTCGAGCAACGCGCACACGGCGCGGGCGATGGCGGGCGGATCGCGGAACGGCACGAGCAGGCCGCGCCCGTCGGCCAGCAATTCCTGCGCGTGCCAGTAGGGCGTGGAGACGACGGCTTTGCCCGCGCCGAAGACGTAAGCCAGCGTGCCGGAGGTGATCTGCGCCTCGCTGAGGTAGGGCGTGAGATAAATGTCGGTCGCGCCGATGAACTCCTTGAGATTATCCAACGAAACGTAGCGGTTGTAGAAAATGACGTGGTCCTTGACGCCGAGGTCGTCCGCCAGCCGCTCCAGTTTGAGCCGGTAGCGTTCGCCTTCGCGGGCGACCAGACGCGGATGCGTGGCGCCGAGGATCAGATACACCACGTCCGGGTGTTGCTTCACGATTTCCGGCAGCGCCTCGATGACATGCTCGATGCCCTTGCTGGGTCCGAGCAGGCCGAAGGTGAGCAGAACCTGGCGGCCCTCCACGTCGAACTGCGCCTTGAAAACGCTGGAGTCGAGAAACGGTATGTCGGGGATGCCGTGGGGGATGACGGCAATTTTCTCCTCGGGCACGTCGTAAACCTCGCGAAGGATCTCGGCGCCTTTGCGGGCCATCACCACCAGGCGGTCGCTGCGCTGCGCCAGCTCCGCCATGACTTTTCGTTGCATGAGGTCGGGCTCGCGCAACACCGAGTGCAAGGTCGTGACGACCGGCATGCGCACGTCCTTGAGCAGCGTGAGCAGGTGACTGCCGGCCGGTCCGCCGAAGATGCCGAACTCATGCTGCACGCAGAGCACGTCGGCGTTGTTGAAGTTAACGAAATCGGCCGCCCGGCGGTAGGAATCGATGTCCTTTTCCTGAAATTCAAAGCACACGCGCCCGGGATACGAGTAGCCCTCCGCCCGGTCGTTCACCGCGCCGACAAAACAATGGGTCGTCGGAGCGGCGTCGGACACCGCTTCGCACAGATCCTGGGTAAACGTGCCGATGCCGCACTTTCGGGGCACATAAGTGCCCACAAAGGCAATGCGCCGCGGGAGGGCGGATTCGGCCATGGGGTTTGCTTGCGACATAGTAATACGCAGGCAGACCGGAGTTAGGCCTAGTGGCTCCCTGATTTTCTCGGATTGGCGTTCCTGCCGCCCCGTTCCGTGAGGACCATGTGCCGGTGCGACCGGATTTAAACGCTTACGAGCCCACGCGGACGGGTTGGGGGCGCTGGTTGTCGGCGAGTTCCTTGGCGCGGCTGCGGGGGGCGTAACTGCTCACGTTTTTTCCGTCCTCGGGGCGCAAGGTGGCGAAGCACAGGCTCGATAGCATCGTCACCAGGCCGAGCACGAGGAAGGCGTGGTGCAGCGCGCTGATGAGTTGCGGGTGGTCGGTCTGCGGCACGCCGTGCAGAAACCACGCGGCCACGACCGAGCCGAGCGCCACGCCGAAGCTGAGAGAGAGTTGCTGGCCGGTGCTGGCGAGACTGCTGGCCTTGCTCGCATCGGCGTCGGTCACATCAGCGTAAACCAGCGAATTGATGCTGGTGAACTGGAGCGCGGAGATCAGGCCTTGTCCGAGGCTGAGGAAGAGAATCACAAAAACGGGCGTGTCCGGTCCGATTTGGGTGAACACGGTGATGAGCGCGCCCAGCAGGAGCGTATTGGTGATAAGCACGCGGCGATGACCGTAACGGGCGAGCAGAGGCTTGCAGAGGATCTTCATGCCGATGGCGGCGGCCGCCTGCGGCATGGTGAGCAGGCCGGCCTGCCAGGGTTTGAAGCCGAGGCCGATCTGGTAGAGCAACGGGAGCAAAAACGGCATGCCGCCGATGCCCAGACGCGTGACGGTGCCGCCGACGACGGACACACGGAAGGTGCGCACGCGGAACAGCGCGAGCGAGAGCAACGGAAACGGGATGCGCAACGCGCGCCACACGTAGGCGCCGAGCAGGGCGCAGGCGAGGGCACCGAGCGGGAGGATCGAGCCGGGGCCGAGTTGGTGGTCGCCGAGCACTTCGAGCACGTAAGACAGCAGGGCGATGCCGGTGCCGAAGAGGACGAAGCCGAGGCGGTCGAGCGGTGGCGTGTTATCCTCGCGGTAGTCGGGCATGTAGCGGCGCGCCAGCCAGAGTCCGGCGAGGCCGAAGGGGAGGTTGATGAAGAAAATCATCCGCCACGGGAGCCAGTGGACGATCACGCCGCCGACGAACGGGCCGATAAGCGGACCGATTAGGGCGGGGATGATCACGTAGTTCATCGCGGTGATCATCTCGGATCGCGGGAACGTGCGCACGAGCGCGAGACGGCCGACGGGCGTCATCATGGCGCCGCCGATGCCTTGGAGCAGGCGCGAGGCGACGAGCATGGGGACGTTGACCGCCAAGCCGCAGAGCAGGGAGCCGGCGGTGAACAGGATGATGGCGAGGGCGAAGACGCGTTTGGTGCCAAACCGGTCGGCCATCCAGCCGCTGATCGGGATAAAGACGGCGAGGGCGAGCGTGTAGCTGGTGAGCACGCCTTTCAGGCTGAGCGGCTCGACCTGCAGGGCCGCGGCCATGGTGGGCGCGGCGGTGTTCACGATGGTGGCGTCGAGCTGCTCCATGAAGAGCGCGACGGCCACGAGCCACGGCATGATCCGCTTGATGGGAATGTCCGCGGACCGCTCCGAAATTAAATCCATGGGACTTTAATAAACGGGAAACGTCCGCTGGCAAACGGACGAGCGGTTTCGGGCGCGGGGCGGAAGCGCCGGCCCCGTTTTATTTTTTGGAGGGTCGCGGGGCGAGGTTGTTGAGCCACCAGCCGCCGTTTTCCTTGTAGGCCTCAAGGCCGCGGTCTCCGAGGGATGCGGTGATTTTGGAGGTGGCCTCGTCGGCGAGGGCGGCGAGGGCCTGGTTGCGCGAATCGTTGTTCAGATTCTTGTCGTTGCGGATCTGCTGGGCGCGTTTTTGGACGTCCTTGGAGAGATCGTAAACGGCGACGGCGGTTTCCTTGGGCAGGGCGAGGCGTTCGGTGAGGCCGGCGAGTTGCTGGTAGTTGCCGTCTTTGGCGCGCTGGTAGTCGGCGTAGCGGGCCTCGCCGAGGGTGGATTTGATCTGGGCGTCCATGGCGGCCTGGGCGTCGGAGCGGGCCTTTTGGGCGGCCTCGTCGTTGTTGGAGCGGCGGTCGTTGGGGAATTGGAGCTCGAAGTCGCGTTGGAGGGCGAAGATCGAGCGGAACTCCTGCTCACTGGGGGCGAAGGCGCTCAGCTGCCAACGGAGGTTGTTGGCGGTCCCGGAAGAACGGAGCTCGTAGGCTTGGAGTTCCTCGGGTGTGAGCACGGCGGCGAGGTCGGCGCGTTTTTCTTTTTCGAGGAAGGCGAGTTTTTCGCGGTCCTCGGGCAGCATGACGTTGTTGGCGGTCTGGTAAATTTCGGAGGTGAGTTCCTGGTAGTCGTCGGTGATCGTCTGCAGGGCGTTGATCTTGTCCTTCGGGAGGTCGCCGAACTGGCGCTGGACCATGCGCTGGATCTCGGGGTTGTCGGCGTAGGCGTCGCCGAGGGCTTCTTTGATCTCCTTGCGCTCGTTCCGCCAGAGCTCGCGGAGCGCGGCGCGGTTGGCGGGATCGCCGCCGCCCCAGTTGTTCCAGGCTTTGCTCCAGTATTGGGCGTCGTCGTTTTTCTGCAGATCGGCGCGGCGCGCGGCGTAGCGTTCATGGATCTTTGCGCTGACGATGGCGTGGATGATGTTGTCGGGGAAACCGGCGTCGCGCAGCCCTTGCATCCAGTCGGCGGGCTGGTCGCCGGTGACGAGGGTCTTCCATACGTCGGAGGCCGATCCGGCCTTGGCGGTGCCGGAGGACGCGGTGGAGGTTTTCAGCGTGGCTCCGGTGCCGGTCGCGCGCGGGGCCGCGGAGGTGTTGTGCTGGCTGGCGACATAGCCGAGGTGGGCGAGGTTGCCGGCGAGCGAACAGGCCAGCAGCAGTTTCAAGGCGGGTTTCATGCGGGTGGGGGATGGGGAGGTCTTTAACCGTCAGTCTCTGGCAAAAAAAGACCTGCGCACGGTAACTGGCCAGCGTGATTCACATCCGTAGGGCAAAAGCATTCCCCTCCAAGCCGCGCTGATCCTGTGAATAACGTCCTGAACTTTGCGTTTGCCGCACGCGGTGGCGGCGTCTCAATGCCCGTTTCTTTTCATGCATCTCAAGGCGCTCAAGCTTCACGGTTTTAAGTCCTTTGCCGACCCCACCACCCTTCGTTTTGAACCGGGCGTGACCGCCATCGTGGGGCCCAACGGCTGCGGCAAGTCCAACGTGGCCGACTCCATCCGCTGGGTGCTGGGCGAACAGTCCGCCAAGGCACTTCGCGGCGGCAAGATGCAGGACGTCATTTTCGAGGGCGCCGACACCCGCAAGCCCGCCCAGATGTGCGAGGTTTCGCTGCTCCTCACCGATTGCGAAAAACAGCTCGGCAGCGAATTCCACGAGATCGAGATCATGCGCCGCGTCCACCGCGACGGCCAGGGCGAGTATTTCTTCAACGGCCAGCCGTGCCGCCTGAAGGACATCCAAAAGCTTTTCATGGACACCGGTATCGGCCGCACGTCCTACTCGATCATGGCGCAGGGCCAGATCGACCAGATCCTCTCGTCGAAGCCCGAGGAGCGCCGCGCCGTCTTCGAGGAAGCCGCCGGTATCACGAAGTATAAATCCCAGCGCAAGGAGGCCTTGTCGAAGCTCACGCTCACCGAGTCAAACCTCGTGCGCGTGGCCGACGTCGTCACCGAAATCGCCCGCCAGATCGGTTCGCTCCGCCGCCAGGCCTCGAAGGCGCTGCGCCACAAAAAACTCACCTGGCGCCTGCGCCACCTCGCGCTCGCCCACCACGGCTACCACTACGCGCAGGTCAGCACGACCCTCGCGCATCTCGAGGAGCAGTTCATCCAGCTCAAGGCCGCCGCCGAGACCCGGCGCGCGCACCTCCAGCAGCAGCAGTCCGCCCTCGAAGGCCAGAAGGCCCGCCGCTCGCAGCTCAACCAGCGCGTGCAGGAGGCCCAGCAGGCCGTGTTCGATCTGCGTTCCGAAAAGGAGCAGGCCGAAAACGCCGCCAACCTGTCCCAGATCAAGCGCTCCGGTCTCACCGACCGTCTCGAATCGTCCCGCGCCAATCTCGGCGAACTCGAGTTCCAGCTCCACGAGTTGTCCTCGCAGGTGGACACCGGTGCGCAGGACAAGGAGCAGCAGCTCACGCTCCTCGGCAGCTCCGACGCCGTCTTCCAGGATCGCAACCGCGAGCTCGCCGTCGTTGAGGCCGAGTTGACCAAGATCGAGCAGGAGCTTCAACAAACGAAGTTCCAGCTCCTCCAATTCGAGAGCAACGTCGCCCGCCTGCGCACCGACTGCTCCAGCTACGAGGTGGACCAAAAGACGTCCGCGCACCGCCACGAATCCGTCGCCGGCGAACTTGAGCAACTCCGCCAGCAGCAGTCCGCCGCTGCGCAGCAACTCTCCGAGCTCTCCGCTCGCGTCGAAGAAGCCACCGTCGCCAAGGCCCGCGCGCATCAGGAGACGCAGGACGTGCAGATCCAGATCGGCGATCTCACCAAGGAATTCCGCGAGGCGCAGAAAAAGCTCCAGGACATCGATCGCCAGCTCGCCCAGCGCACCGCGCGCCTGAACCTGCTCAAGCAGCTCGCCGAAAAATTCGAGGGCTTTGGCGAAGGCGCCAAGGCCATCCTCCAGGGCCGTCTGGCTGCCACGCTCGGCGAGTCCGTCGCCACGCCGGTCACGAAGGGACTCGAGGTTGCCCCCGCCCACGCCAAGGCCGTCGAGGCGTTGCTCGGTTCCGCCGTCGAGGCGATCAACGTCGCCGATGTCGCCACCGCGCAGAAGATCCTCGCCCAGCTCGAAACCGAGCAAATCGGCGCCGCGGTGCTTCAGGTGTCCGGTCTCGCGCCGCAAGGTGCGGACGCCGGTTCGCTGCCCGCCGGTCTCACGCCCGCGACCGCGGCGCTGCTCAACTTTGATCCCGCTCATCCCGCCGCCGCGCTGCTCGGCGCGTGCTACGTCGCGGAGAACCTCAACGCGTTTCTCGATTTCTGGCGCGACAATCCGTCGTTCAGCTTCCTCGCCGTGGCCACCGCCAAGGGCGAGATTGTGGACCGCCGCGGCCTCGTGTTCGGCGGCTACGCCAAGAAGTCGAACAACAGCATCGTGCAGCGCGAAATCGACCTGCGCGAAACCGCCCGCCTGCTCGCCGACGACCAGAAGGCCCACGACGACCAGAAGCTCGTCATCGACAATCTCAACGCCCGTCTGGCCGAGGCCGAGATGATCCTCGAAGCCAAGCGCGCCGAGGTGCTCGAAGCCTCGCAGAACGTCGCCACCGTGCAGTCCGAGGAGCGCAACGCCCAGCGTGCGCTCGAGGAGATCGGCACCAAGGCCAACCGCATGGAGTCCGAGTTGCAGGGCCTCGAAGCCCAGCGCAACGAGACGCAGACCCGGTTCGAGCGCGCCCAGGCCGCGCTCACCGAGGCGGCCGCCGCCGTCGAGGCCGGCCGCGCCCGCATCCACGAGATGGAAACGCGCCTCACCGAGCTGCGCACCGACCGCGACGTGAAGCGCGATTCGCTCGCGCAGGCCCGCCTTGAGCTCGCCGACGCCCGTCAGAAGGTCGAAGTCCTGGACCGCGGCATCGCCGACATGGAACGCCGCCGCCGCCAGTTGTCCGAAATCCTCGTGCAGCGCCAGCAGGAGGTCGAAGTCTGGACTGAGCAGATCGCCTCGCTCGAATCCGAGAGCGACAACCAGAAGTCCCGCGCCGCGCAGATCGCCGAAACCCTCGTGGTCGCGCAGCAGCAAGTGGAGTCGATCCGCAAGGAGCTGACCGACGTCGAGCGCGAGATCGGCGGCGTCGAAAATTCGCAGGAAGGCATCCGCACCGACGCAGAAAAATCGCAGGCCGATTTCAGCCGTTGCGAAGTCGCCCTCGCGCAGAACAAGTCCCGCGCCCAATTCCTCGAGGAGGACGTGCAGCGCGAGTTCCAGATCCGCGTCGGCCAATACGACTGGCGCGCGCTGCTCTGGCGCTCCGAGGACGATCCGCCCGATTTGAAGGCGCTCGATCTTGATGACGACGAAGATGAGGAGTCCGGTGCGCCGGCGCCCGCCGCCGTTGCGCCCGCGCCGGCCGTCGAGGGCGAGTCCTCCGAACAGCCTGCCGCTGACGCCGCCGCGCCCAAGCGCCGCAAAAAGAAGGGCCCGAAACCCGATCCCACCGAGGACGACCTCGTCGCGCTGGAGAAATCCGCCGACCTGGACGCCATCAAGGTCGAGGTGGACGCCCTGCGCCAGCGCCTGGCCGGCATGGGCGCGGTCAACACCGGCGCCATCGAGGAATACGCCGAGCTCAAGCAGCGCTACGACTTCCTGAAGGGGCAGAGCGACGACTTGAACAACGCCAAGGCCGATCTGGTGAAGACCATCGACGAGATCAACAAGACCTCGATGGAGCAGTTCCAGATCACCTTCGAGCAGATCAAAAAGAACTTCATCTACACCTTCCAGACGCTCTTCGGCGGCGGTATCGCCAACCTGGAGTTGATCGTCACCGACGACATCCTGGAGTCCGGCATCGAGATCACCGCCCAGCCGCCCGGAACGAAGCTGAAGGGCATCACGCTGCTCTCCGGCGGACAAAAGACGCTCACCGCGGTGGCGCTGCTCTTCGCGCTCTACATGGTGAAGCCCTCGCCGTTCTGCTTGCTCGACGAGTTGGACGCGCCGCTCGACGAATCGAACATCGGCCGCTTCACCAACCTGCTCGGCAAGTTCGTGGATAATTCGCAGTTCATTATCATCACGCACAACAAGCGCACGGTTTCGGCCGCGCAGGCGATCTACGGCGTGACGATGGAGGAGCGCGGCGTGTCGAAGACCGTCTCGATGAAGTTCAACCAGCATAAGGACGACCTCGAAAAGACGGAGAACATCGCCGAGTCCGTACGAGGTGCGAAGTCTACCATCGGGGCCTGATCCGGCCCGGTTTTCCGGCTGGCGGCCTCCAAGCCGCCAGCCCTGCTAATGGGGGCGCCGGCAAAAGTAGAATCACTACTTCTAGCCGGAAAAACGGATTGCGAGCGGCTTCGCCCGCCCTCTAGCTTGAACTTTCATCTCTGCGCGCACGCCGCGCCCTCATAACGGACCTCAACCAAACATTATCTTTATGCCTATCGCCGTCGGTTCCAAAGCCCCTGATTTCACCCTCAAGACCAAGACCGCCGAAGGTCTCAAAGACATCAAGCTGAGCGATAATTTCGGCAAGAAGCAGACCGTGCTGCTCTTCTTCCCGCTCGCCTACACCAGCGTCTGCACTGACGAACTTTGCGACGTCTCCAACGGCCTCTCCGGCTACACCAGCCTCGGTGCCGACGTGATCGGCATCAGCGTGGACAGCCCCTTCGCGCAGGAGGCCTGGGCCAAGTCCAGCAAGATCACCATCCCGCTCGTTTCCGACCTGAACAAGGAAACGACCAAGGCCTACGGCGTGCTCTTCCCGGGCCTCGCCGGCATCGGCGACACCTCGGCCCGCGCCGCGTTCGTCATCGGCACCGACGGCGTCGTCAAATACGCCGAGCAGACGGCCACCCCGAAGGACCTGCCGAACTTCGCTGCGATCAAGGCCGCCCTCGCCAAGTAATTTCACTGCCGCGCCGAACTTCCCGTTCGGCGCGGTTTTTATTTCCACGCTTCGTCCTCCGCACCTCGATGAGTCTCCCGAATCCCTTCAACACGCTTCAGTCGTTCACCGCCAACGGCGCGTCCCACAAGTTCTACTCGCTGCCCGAGCTCGAGAAGGCCGGCTTCGCCATCAAGAAGCTGCCCGTCTCCATCCGCCTCGTGCTGGAGTCCCTGCTGCGCAACGCCGACGGCAAGCGCGTCTCCGAGCAGGCCATCCGCGATCTGGCCGGCTGGCAGGCCAAGACGGCCCGCACCGAGGAGATTCCCTTCGTGGTCGCCCGCATCGTGCTGCAGGACTTCACCGGCGTGCCGCTCCTCGTGGACCTCGCCGCCATGCGCTCCGCCGTGGCCCGTCTCGGCAAGAACCCGAAGATCATCGAGCCGCTCGTGCCGGTTGACCTCGTTGTCGACCACTCCGTGCAGGTGGATTTCGCCGGTTCGGCCGACGCCCTTGCGAAGAACCTCGACCTCGAGTTCTCCCGCAATCGCGAGCGCTACCAGTTCCTCAAGTGGGGCATGCAGGCGTTCGAGACCTTCAAGGTCGTTCCCCCCGGCATCGGCATCGTGCACCAGGTCAACCTCGAGTATCTCGCCAAGGGCGTGCTCAAGGACACCGCCGGTGTTTACTACCCCGACACGCTCGTCGGCACCGATTCGCACACCACGATGATCAACGGCATCGGCATCGTTGGCTGGGGCGTCGGTGGCATCGAGGCCGAGGCCGGCATGCTCGGCCAGCCCGTGTATTTCCTCACGCCCGACGTCGTCGGCGTGCACCTCACCGGCGCGCTCCGTGAAGGCGTCACCGCGACCGACCTCGCGCTCACGCTCACGCAGATGCTCCGCAAGGCCAAGGTCGTCGGCAAGTTCGTCGAGTTCTACGGCCCCGGCGCCGCCGCGCTGCCCGTCGTGGATCGCGCCACCATCGCCAACATGGCGCCCGAATACGGCGCGACCATGGGTTTCTTCCCGATCGACGCCGAGTGCTCCAACTACCTCCGCGCCACCGGCCGCGCCGACGCGGACATCGCCGTTTACGAGGCCTACTACAAGGCGCAAAATCTCTGGGGCATCCCCCAGAAGGGCGAGATCGAGTATTCGACCGACCTGTCGCTCGACCTTTCGACCGTCGTTCCGTCCGTCGCCGGCCCGAAGCGTCCGCAGGACCGCATCGAGCTGCCGAAGATGAAGCAGGAGTTCGTCACCGCCTTCTCGAAGCCCGTCACCGAGGCCGGCTTCGGCAAAAAGGCCGAGGACTTTGGCGCCCGCGTGTCGGTTTCCCGCAACAACCGCTCCGTCCATTCCGGCGGCGGCAGCCAGGAGCCGGTTTCCCCCGCGAAATCGGCCGCGCTCAACACCAATCCGACCTCCGAGCTGGAGATGGCCAACAACCGTCCCACGCCCGACGTCGTGCATCACGAGGACAGCCACGTGACCGGCACCCTAGGCCACGGCAGCGTGCTCATCGCCGCCATCACGAGCTGCACCAACACCTCCAATCCCTCGGTCATGCTCGCCGCCGGTCTCCTCGCGAAGAAGGCCGTCGAGAAGGGCCTCACCGTCAACCCGCTGGTGAAGTCCTCGCTGGCCCCCGGTTCGCGCGTCGTCACCGACTACCTGGAAAAGACCGGTCTCGCGCCCTATCTCGACAAGCTCGGTTTCCAGACGGTCGGCTACGGCTGCACCACCTGCATCGGCAATTCCGGCCCGCTGGACCCGAAGATCGAGGAAGTCGTCGTCAAGAACGACCTCGTCGCCGCGTCGGTCCTTTCCGGCAACCGCAACTTCGAGGCCCGCGTTCACCAGAACATCAAGTCGAACTTCCTCATGTCGCCTCCGCTGGTCGTCGCCTTTGCGCTCGCCGGACGTGTCGATATCGACCTCGCCTCCGAGCCCATCGGCAACGGCAAGGACGGAAAGCCCGTGTTCCTGAAGGACATCTGGCCCACGCTCCAGGAAGTGCGCGACCAGATGTCCGCCGCCCTCAAGCCCGAGGTCTTCCGCAAGCTCTACGGCAACTTCGCCGAGCAGAACCCCAAGTGGAACGAGATCCCGTCCACCACGGGCAACGTCTACTCGTTCGACGCGAAGAGCACCTACATCCAGGAGCCGCCTTTCTTCACCAACTTCTCGCTCCATCCGGGCGCGATCAACGAGATCACGGGCGCGCGCGCCCTCGGCATCTTCGGCGATTCCGTCACCACCGACCACATCTCGCCCGCCGGCGCCATCAAGAAGAGCTCGCCCGCCGGCAAGTTCCTGGTCGATAACGGCGTCACCTTCGAGGACTTCAATTCTTACGGCAGCCGTCGCGGCAATGATCGTATCATGACCCGCGGCACCTTCGCCAACGTCCGCATCAAGAATCTGATGCTCGGCGGCAAGGAAGGTGGCAACACGCTCGGGCCCGACGGCACCGAGATGTCCATCTACGATGCGTCCATCGCCTATCAAACGCAGGGCGTTCCGCTCATCGTGATCGCCGGCCAGGAATACGGCACCGGCTCGTCCCGCGACTGGGCGGCCAAGGGCACCAACCTCCTCGGCGTGAAGGTCGTCGTCGCCCAGAGCTTCGAGCGCATCCACCGCTCCAACCTCGTCGGCATGGGCGTCCTCCCGCTCCAGTTCAAGGAAGGCGTGACTGCCGAGACCCTGAAGCTCGACGGCACCGAGACCTACGACGTGATCGGCCTTTCCGCCGCGATCAAGCCGCAGCAGGACCTCGACCTGAAGATCAGCCGCAAGGCCGGAACCACCGACATCATCAAGGTGCGCTGCCGTATCGATACGCCCATCGAGATCGATTACTACCAGCACGGCGGTATCCTCCCCTACGTCCTCCGTCAGATCATCGCCGCCAACTAATCCGAGCGGGCCTTGCAAAGGGGCGGTCGCGGGACAATGTTCCTCGACGGCCCCTTCAGGCCTGGTTTCTCCGAGTAAATCCCTCCCATAT
>Ga0068869_100000070_pt1 | contig 46530 bp, 72 predicted proteins | sample KBSMisM52_FD_64676 | JGI IMG/M metagenome (GOLD analysis project Ga0068869, IMG submission 64676) | Miscanthus rhizosphere microbial communities from Kellogg Biological Station, Michigan, USA - KBS Miscanthus M5-2 | ecosystem: Host-associated > Plants > Roots > Rhizosphere > Soil ... | reverse complement strand
GCGAGCTCGGCCGCCATCTCGGGGGTGAAGGTGGGTCCGAGCTGCACGGTGTATCGGGCCGGTACGGGGTTCGGCATGGTGGTGACTCCCTGTGTTCGCATGGAAACGATCTCCCCTAAGCGTACTTGACGCATCGCATACTGTCCAGTACCGTCGAATCATGACCCAGCCGATCCAGACAATCGCCCCGGCGCCCCCGGCCCCGGCGTTCCCCGACGACGCTCGCCGGCTCTGGGCCCGCTCGTCGCTGCGCCAGGGCCTGCCCGGCGACGGCACGCCCCGCTCGGCCCGCGCGGCCTCGCGCGCCTGCATGCACTTCACGATGCAGCACAAGATCCTGCCCGACCCGTCCGGCAACGGCACGTGGTTCGTGCGTTCGAGGCTCGTCCGGGCCCCGCACGTGTGCTTCGGCGGGTGGGAGCTGTGACCCCCCGCGCGCGCCTGCAGAACCTCGGCCGCGTCCTGCGTCTGGGTGACCCGGCGATCACCGCGCTCATCGGCGGCCCGATCGCGCACACGGCCATGGCCGAACTCGTGATCTCGCAAGCGCCGGCCGCCGACCACGCGCACCTGTGCAATCACGCCCCGGCCACGACCGAGGACACGCAGGGATGCCCGAGGTGGCCCGCCTGCCTGGCGCCCGGCGACGGCGCGTCATGATCACGCGTCTGATCGCCGCGTTCCTTGCGGCCGCGGGCCTCGGCTACCTCGGCGCCGCGCCGCCGCCGACCGCGCACGTCGCCCCCGCGGTGCCGAAGGTCGCCGTCGCATCCCCGGCGGCGACGACCACGCCGCTCCCCTCGCGCACCCCGCCGCGCCACATTCCCCCGGCCAGCTGGACCGTCCTGCCGCTGGGCGACAGCATCACCTTGGGCGTCGGCAGCACGACCGGCGACGGCTACCGCGGGCCGCTCCTCCAGTTGGCCCCGGGGATCACGTACGTCGGCAACCAGGGCGCCGCGCCGCTGCTGCACATGGGCTTGTCCGGCTGGCGGATTGACCAGCTTCTCGCGGTCGCCCCGACGGCTCTGGCCATGTACCGCCCGGCGTACGTGCTCCTGCACGCCGGGACCAACGACACCGTGCAGGGCCACACGTCGGGCACGATGCTGGCCGACATGGCCGCGCTGCTTGACGCCATCCACGCGGCCGACCCGGGCGGCGTGGTCCTGCTGGCGGTCATCCCGATCACGCCGTGGGCTACGTCCGCACAGCAGGCGCAGGAAGGCGCGTTCGACGACGGCCTGCCCGCGCTGGTCGCGGCCCGGGCACGGTGGGTCGTGCTGGTCGACACGCGCGACACGGAGATCGGCCGGGACCGCGTCCACCTGACCGACGCCGGCTACGCCCGGCTGGCCTACCTCTGGGCGGCCGCCCTGCCGGATGTGAGGACGTCATGACCGCCATCGGCGACGCCATCCCGGCCGGGCAGCCCATCCCCGACGACGTGATCGTGACGGACGACGCGGAGGGCCACCGCTGGGTGCGCACAGGCCGTGGCCACTGGCACACGAGCGAGGACGCCATCAAGGCGTGCGCCGTCAACGAATGCTACGAGGACGCCGCGTGGAAGATGAAACGCCGGTACCCCCTCACGGTGACTGCCGTGCGCGAGCAGCCCGCCGAGCGCGCGCAGGGATTCCCCGGCCAGACGTTCCGCGAGCAGCGCGAGGCGTACGAGGCGGCGGCCGAGCCCGAGCGGCCGGACTCCGTGGACCTCGGCGAGGCGCTTGACGAGGCGGTGGGCTACTACGAAGCCGCCCGGGCGAAGCTGCTGGAGGTCGTGGGGGAGCGCGGCGAGGCCCGCGCCGAGGTCGAGCGCCTCAAGGACGAGCGCGACAAAGCCCTGACCTGGCGTGACCAGATGCAGGAGAACAGCGAGGCGTGGCGGCGGGAAGCCGAGAGCCTCAGGGTGCGCCTGAACTTCGTGCTCGGCGAGCTGGCCGGGTATCAGGACGCTCCCGCGCAGCCCGACCCTCTGGTCCTCCGGCTGCAAGAGGTACCCGAGGGTACCGAATCGGTCGTCGGCATGCGGAGCGGCCGACGCTACGAGCCGAACGGCTCACCGCTGTTGCCGGACGACTCATCGTGGCGCCGCGCCGACGACGGGGCACTCTTCTCCGGCCTGGGCAGCGTGCTCGACGCCGAGGCGCCGCACGGCGTGCGGGTCGAGCCGGCCCCGCCGCGCAAGCTCCGCACCGCAGCCGAGGTCTGGCATGGGCTAGCAAGTCGCCAGGAACAAAAGATCCGGCAGTATGCGCCGGAACTGGCCGAAGCGCTGGACCGCGAAGCGGGGCTGACGTCGTGAGGAACCCGTTCCGCGCACGCTGGGCCGTGCACGTGCTGACACCGATCCCCGGGCACGTCGCCCCGGCGGCGCGCGAGGTCTCCCGGCACTGGTCCCGGGGCATGGCCGAGGAAGTCGTGGCCGAGCTGACCGGCCGCCGCCGGTGCGGCCCCGGACCGGGGCTGGCGTACGTCTCGAACTACGTCACGATCGAGAAGCTCCCATGATCCTCTCCCCTCCGGTCGCGTGGCGCTTCGTCCCCGTCGGTGCCGTCGTGTTCATGGACCGCGACCCCGTGCCCCGGCGGCTCGAACACGCCGACGCACAGCTGCACCACGGCCGCCGGGTCGTGTTCCTCGAAGGCCTGACCGCGCCGATGGTCGTGGACCCGGGGAGCACGGTACGGCTGGTCGCGCTCGACTTCGGCGACGCCGTAGCCGCCCTGCGCGCCGCCGGCCTGACCGCCGAGCCGGTCGAACCGGCAGGTTGACGAGTACGCGATGCATGGTAGACTGGGACCATGAAGCCCATCAAAGACATCCGCTGGCCCGAGGACGACACGAGCAACGGCAAGATCCGTTTTCCGTACACGGCCGGCATCGGCGGCGGCCGCTCGCTGATCGCCCGCGCCGCCGCGTTCGGCCGCTCGATCGGCCTCACGGTCGACGACTTCCACGACGGAGGCTGGCTGACGCGCAGCGGATACCTTGTGGCCAAGGGCCGCGTGCGCGAGCTCAGGCACTTCGCGGCCGTCATGTCCACCTTCGACCAGGAGTGATGATGACGAACTGGACCATGGATCAGTGGATAACGTTCGCGGGTTTCACCGTCGCCGGTCTGGCCGGCCTCACGCTCATCTGCCTCGCCATCAGCCACATCCGGGCCAGGCGCAGTGAGCACGCCGAGGTCGAGCGACTCATGGCGTCGTGGCGAGCCACCCCGAGCCACACGATTGCAATGATCGCCCTGCCCGCCGGACCGATGCGGCTGCCGCTGCACGACTGCGACCCGTATCCCCCGCTTGACGCCGACGTGATCGAGCACGTCGCCCCCGGCGCGGGCTCCCTAGCCACCCTGCGCGAGGTGGGGGAGGGATGCCTCACGGCCGCCGAACCGCGGGTCGATCCCGAGGTCGCGGCGTGGTTCGCCGAGGTGTTCGACCCGATGTTCGACGAATTCCGCACGGCGATGGAGCCGCACATGCGCAAGGTCCGGCTCTGGGAGCTGCGCGGGCAAGCTGGGTACGGCGGGAGCGCGAGCGCCCGGGCCGAGCTGGACCGCTGGCGGATCAACACCCCGACCGGTGAGTATGCCCTGGTAACGGTGTGACGTGCCGAAGCACAATCAGGGCCGCCGCCGCGGCCACGGCTACCGATCCGGGGGCGGCGACCCGAACGCCGGCCTTGCTGCACTGCTCGGCCTCGCCGCCCAGCCAGGCTACGGCCGCTGGTCGCAGCGGCACGGCGGGAAGGTCGCGCAGCCGTTCTGCCAGGCGCTGAAGGCCGCGCGGCACGTGCGCCAGGCCAGCATCACCCGCGGCGACCTGCGCCGGATCAACGTCTACCCCTGTACCGACGGGCCTTCCTGCGACGCGACGCCCGAGCTGCGGCGGCACTGGCACGTCGGGCACCTGCGGCACGGCAGGGCGCACGCGACCGGGGTTGTCTTGATCTGATCAGATCTGCTAGTATCAGATGCATCGCACACACATCGAGCGAGGGATCGCGACAATCATGCCCGACAAAGACATCATGGTGCAGATCAGGGCGGCCGAAGAGCAGTTGGCCTGGTCAGCGCTCGACGCGCTCACGCTGGCGACCGGCGGCCCCGAAGGCGGCCCGGACGCAGCCACGCCCCTGCGTGCAGCCTTGCCAGTCATCGCCGAGGGCTGGCGCGACCTCGCCAAGAAGTACGAGCTAGCGAAGGGTAAGGGCTTCAAGACCACCTACGTCGACCCCCTCCGCCACGCCGCGGCCGAGCTCGACAAGCTGATCAAGCGGCTTGACCAGCCGCGCCGCGCCCCCGCGGGCCAGTTGCAGCCCCCGGATGGGGCGGCGCCCGTCGACTACGCCGCCGTGAACGCCGGCCTCGATGAGCCCGTGCACAAGTTCGAGGTTGGCCCCGGCGGCACCGGCCACGTCTGCACGGCGATGGTCGAGCGCAACGGCGCGGGCGACCAGTGCGGCCGCTTCGTCAGCCACCCCGCCCACCGCATGCAGACCCCGGCGATCGGCGACGGTGCCGGTCTCGACGAGCTGATCAAGAGCCGCCTGATCGCCGACGCCCCGGATGCCGAAACGACGTTCACCGCATTCTTCGACGCCGCGGCCCCGGAGGTGGCTGCCGTGCACGCCGGCAACCCGATCGCCAAGATCGCCGAAGAGCTCACCGGCCGGACCGATCCGGAGTGGCTGGCCAGCGCCGATGAGGTGGCCGCCTACGTACGCGGCGAGGCCGAGGACATCCCCGGCACCCCGCCGCTGACGCCGGGCTCGGTCCGCGACCAGACGGTCACCGACACAATGCCGGACGGTGACCAGGGCATGGCTGCGACCGAGCGCGCGGGCGTCCCGGTGACCCGCTTCACCTATCCCGACCCGGCCGAGCCCGAGCTGCTCAGCGACCCCGCCCGCAACTCCGCGCGCACGATCCTGGAGACGATGCCCGTGAGCGCCACCATTCCGCCCGTCCCGCTGCTCGGCCAGCCCGGCAACGCCGGGGCCGGGTACGACCACGCCTACGTGCCGCCGGGTGGCGTCCCGGCCACTTTCACCGAGCTGCTGACCCCGGTCCCGCCGGCCGCCCTCCCTGTCCACATCTCGCACAGCCAGATCGAGACGGCGGGCGAGTGCCCGGTCAAGTACCGGCTGACCCGCATCGACCACGCCGCGACCACGGCGTGCGGCAAGCTGCCCGAGATTCCCCAGTGGGCATTCATCGGCGGCTCGGCGTTTCACGCGTGGGTCGAGGCGTACGAGCGCGGTGTTGCCGCGGGCGCGGCCATGGCCGGCCAGCCCGGGCACGGCGCTTTCACCGAGGCTGACGCTCGGTTCGAATGGGATACCTGCTTCACGGCCGAGTGCCAGAAGATCGAGGCGACGTCGCCGGTGCCGCGGGGCCGCTGGCGCGCCAGCAAGCAGGGCGCCGAGAACGAAACCTGGTGGAACGCGAACGGCCCCAAGATGATCGAGCGCTACCTCAAGGCCCGGCCAGCTGAGCCGACTGCCACCCTGCCCGCGGCGTACGTGATGACCGGGCCGCCCGAGCCGGCGATCGAGCTGGAACGCGTCGTCGAGGTCGACACGCAGACGCCCTACGGCGTGATCCCGTACAAGGTGATCATCGATCGGGTGACGTTCCGCAAGAACCCGGACCTCTCGATCACGCTGATCATCCGGGACTACAAGACCGGCGACATGCGCAACGCCAAGGAGAGTCAGCTCGGCGAGTACCGGAACGTCCTGCGCCTGCTCGGCGTGCCGCCGCATGTCAAGATCCTCGGTTCGTTCTTCGACGCTCGCAAGGGTGTCTGGACCACCGAGGTCGACCTCGACGCGCGCTACCCCGACGAGTGGTTCCGCTACTACGTGGCCACTGGCCACGCTGCCCGCCTCGCCCTGACCCAGGGCCCGACCCCGGCCCGGCCGTCGTCGTTCTGCGGTGGCTGCCCGGTCCGCTGGGCCTGCCCGGCGAAGGCGGCCGGGCGATGAGCCTCGATGAACAGCGCGTCAAGCTCGAACAGGCCCTTGTCGAGATCGGCGCCGAGGGGTTCGACCAGGGGTTCGGCGCGGCGGTGGAGATCCTGCGCGAGATGCTCGACGACACCGACGAGCCCATCATGCAGGATCTCGCGCTGATATCCGGCGTCAGCGTCGAGGGCGCGACGCGGGTAGTGCAGATGATCGTCGAGGCCCTGGCCGCCGCCCAGAAAACCACCATCCGGGCCGCAGTAATCGGCATGCGGTCGGTGGTCAAATGAGCGACGACGAGCCGAGCCGCGCGGTCCTGATGGCCATCCTGCTCGCCCTGCTGCTGGCCGTCGTCGCCGCGTACCTCTGGCTGCAGGGGCCCAGCTGATGATGATCATCACGTGCGACGCGTGCCGGCGGCACATCGCTGAGCACGACGCCGGAGCCGCCCGCAACCTGCTGCTGGGTGGCGAGCGCGCGGACTGGTGCGGCGAGTGCGTGCAGATCGTGCGCACCGAGCTGCCCAGGATCGTGGCGCAGGCGAGGGCGGCCCGGCTGGCCGCGGCGCCCGTGCGGATGACCGTGCAGGAGCGCGCCCGGTCGCTCTGGCCAGCCGCCCCCACGGACGCCAAGGCAACGATGCGCAAGGCTTGACGGTCTGCGATGCATGGTGTAGAGTTCCTCTTGTACGGCATATCGACCACAGGGAGAGACATGGCCAAGGGGCATCACCCGAGCGTGCAGCTCGGAGGCGAGGGCAACGCAAAGATCCTCAACCCCCAGGAGGCCGAGCGGACGCGCCGGATCGCGCGTGACTCGTTCGCCATCAGCACCCCGCGGCACCCGGTGACGGAGAATCCCCCGCCCGGGCACAGCCGGTAGATCAAGGGCCCCGGGGTGCTCAATGGGAGCCGCGCCACACGGCGCAGGGCTACCGGTTCGACTCCGGCCCGGGGCACGCACCACATGAACATTGCCAGGGCATCGAGCCCGCCGCGCAACCGAAAGGGTCACCGTGACCTACCCGAACTACCAGCAGTACGCTCCGGCCCAGCCGGCCTACGGCCAGCCGCCGGTGCAGCAGCAGTACGCGCCACAGCAGCCGCCGATGGGCGGGCAGGGCATCGCGCCACCCGCCCCGGCGCTCGGCGACGGCGGCAAGCAGGGCGGCGTGCGCGCCCCAAAGCCGCGCCACCTGGTCGGCCGGACCGTCATCATCGAGCCGTTGCGCGTGGACGAGACGGCGATGGACACGAGCGTCAACCCACCGGTCAATCGCCCCGAGGCGTACTTCAATCTGACCGTGGTCGACGGCGGCCCGCTGCGCTACGGCGACAACCAGGACCGCGATCCGGCCAAGCAGCGGCCCAACACCCACGAGGTCGACACGCCGTGCCGCTTCACCGGGGTCAACGACCGCGGCTCGCAGATCGTCGCCGCCGTGCGCGAGGCTCTGAGCAACAACGAAGCGGGCAGGCTCGGCGTGATCCAGCAGGGCACGATGGGCAACCGCCCGTTCATGCTGACCAAGTGCTCCACCGACGTCGAGGGCAACGCCCGGCCGGACGGCCAGCAGCGCCACGACGCGGCCATGGCCCTGTGGGGCAAGATCTGGGCCGACAAGCACGCCGCTCCCGGCGCGCCCCGCCAGTTCGTCAGCCCCGAGCCGCGCAGCCTGGTCGCCCCCGCCGCGCCGCAGGGCTACGGCGCCCCCCCGCAGGTCAACTACGGCCCGCCCCAGCAGCCCCCCACCCAGCCGCAGTACGCGGCCCCGGTGCCGCCGGCCTACGCGCCGCAGCCGGCGCAGTCGCCGTACATGCCGCAGGGCTACGCCACGCCGAACGACGGCGCGGGCGTCCCGCAGGGCTACTACATGCCGGGCCAGCAGCCCGCGGCCTCGCCGGTCTCGGCCCCCGTGCCGGCTCCCGCCGCATCCGCGGGCCCGGCCCTGCCGCCCGGCGTCGAGGCCTGGCTGGCCACCCTCCCGCCCGAGCTGGCCGCGCAGCAGCGCGCGCAGTTCATCGCCCAGCAGGGCGGCCCCGCGCCGGCGCCCGCCGGTCCGGGGATGTAGCAAGGTGACCCGCGAGGATCGCGCCTGGCGAGCGCTGTGGATATTCGTGACGTTGCTCGGGCTGCTGAAACTCGCAGTGCTCGTGGTCGCTGGCTACCTGCTCGTGACCAGGGGTTACTACTAGGCGTTCCACCCGCGCAACCCCAGGCCCGCCGATGCCGGGGACTTCCAGCCGGGCTCGCACCGTCCCGGCGCGCACACGGTGCACATAAAGATCAGGGCCCCCGATGACGCCACGAGCGAGGGGGCCCTGATCTGTGTCCGGCGGAAGATCTTGGCGGCCGGGCTTGACAGTATGCGATGCATGGGATACTGTAGTCACATCAGCAAGAACGACACACAGACGGAGGTCTTCCCATGGACGTCATCACGATCACCTCGCCGGACTGGAACATTCAGGCCATGGCGGACGGCTGGGCCGACGACGACACCCTCACCGCGGCCCAGGCACGCGACTGCGCAGACGCGGAGTACGCGTGGCTGATCAACAACACCAGCGCTCGGCTGCGGGGCTGGGCCTTCACGGGCACCGGATTCTCCGGCCCGATCAACAAGGACGCGGTGACGGAGATCCTCAACCTGATCAGTGACGCCGTGGACTACGTCCTCACGATGCTCGACGAGATCAAGGCCGAGACCAGCGCGGTCAAGGTCGCCTGACCTACCAGCTGCGCATCCCGGCGCCCCCGATGCCTCCGCCCGGAGTGCTCGGGGGCGTCTGGCCGTCCTGCGCCGCCCACTTCGGCACGAGCGGCGTGCCGGCGTCGTCCCGCGGCCGCGCGAGAGGCGTCACGGCGCCATGAGCCAGTTTGCCCAGCACGGCGGTCAGCACGGCGATCGCGCCGAGCAGGTACGGCGTCCAGCCGGCAGGCAGCAGGTGCGCCCCCTCGTTGACGGCTTCGACGGTGACGAGCACGCCGAGCACCCACGTCATCCAGGCCACGGGCCTAAACTTGATCTTCTTGAACAGCGTCATGGTCACAGTGTGCGCCGGTCGGCCGAGCCCGTCGAGAGCCTTGCTCCCGTCTGCGATGCATGGTAGACTATTGGCATGACGATCTCACTGAGCAGCGCCGAGCGCCGGGCTCTGCTCGACGCCTACATCGCCGGCCGGGACGCGCCGGTCGAGTCCCGCACCTACCGCACCACGTCCAACCTGTGGCTCCGCGGGCTGATCGACGCCGAACACCGGATCAAGATCCAGGGCATGCGCGCCGAGCCGCTGCTTGCGCATGAGCTCGGCGCGCTGCACGCCGCCGCGCTGGACGAGAACCTGCCGGACGGCGACACGTCCCGCGACGTCCTGCGCGACCTCTACGCCCTGCGGCAGACGGCTCGGACGAACCACGCGCACGCTCTGCTCGACAGCATCGAGGCCTGGATCAGGGCGCACGCCTGACTAGCGGGTGGAGGACGGCCGCGGGGCGGTGCAGCGGCGGTGCTGGTAGGTCTCGGCCGCCGCCCGCTGCGCGGCGCCCACCGATGAGCTGGGCCGCGGGGCGGCCGGGTCGGTGGGATAGACGGCGCCGACGAAATCGCAGAGGTCGCGCTGCTGCTCGTCCTGCACCCGCTCGATGTCCTGCCGGGTGCGCTGCTCGACGGAGTTGGTGTACAGGATGCCGCCGACGGTCAGCCCGCCGAACCCGACGATCAGGCTCAGCACCAACAACAACCAGCGGGAACGCTCACCCATGCGGGCCATCCTGCCACCCGCACGTGCAGAATCCGATGAACGTTCGGTCCCGGACGATCGGGCCACCGGGCGTCAGTGCTGCAATGCCTGTGCGGTGGCGATGATCGCGGTCAGGATCCACGCGGCGAGTCCGAGGGGCACGAGGGCTGGCCGGCTGGGCAGCGTGGGAGCGAAGGCGGCGATCAGGAAGCACACGAACCCGAGGATGAGCAGGATCAAGACCAGGATCTCCATGCCCGATCAGTACCCGGACGCCAAGATCACTACGCCGGGGGTTGACCTGTACGCGATGCATGGTAGACTCGTCCCATGACGGTAACGGTCGCGTCCCTGTCCAGCGGTTACGGCGGCCTCGAAATGGCTCTGCGGCTCTGGCTCGGCGAGCACGTCGACGTGCGCTGGCACAGCGAGATCGACGCCGATGCGTCGCTCGTACTCAAGACCCACTGGCCCGAGGTGCCCAACCTTGGCAGTTTCACGGAGCCGGGGTTCTGGGAGCGGGCCGAACGTACGCACGTGCAGTGCGGGGGCATCCCGTGTCAGGGATTCAGCGCGGCCGGCCGGCAGCTCGGCGAGGCCGACCCCCGGCACCTCTGGCCGTTCTGGCGACCGGGCATCGAGCTGCACCGGCCCGCGACCGTGGTCTTCGAGAACGTCGCCAACCTGACCCGCGGCAAGATGCGCCCGATCTTCGACGGCATCGTGGCCGACCTGCTCGACCTGGGCTACGACGTGCGGTGGTGCCTGCTCGGCGCCTGCGCGGTCGGCGCGGCCCATCACCGGCATCGCGTATTCCTGCTGGCCTGCCGCACCCGCGCTACCCCGCACGCCGCGCAGGTCAAGGTGCAGACCTGCGGCCAGCACGCCGCCGCCTACCTCCCTAGCCCGCGCGCACTCGACCACACGATGGGCCCGGCCTCGCGCAAGAGCGATGGGGGTGTCAACGGCCTGTCGTCAATTCCCTCGCTGCTGCCGACGCCGAGCGCGGTCAGCTACGGCAGCAACCAGGGCGGCGGCGCCGGGCCAGTGCGTCGAGCGAGTGACGCACTGGCCCGGCTGGAGCTCCTGCGGTCGCCGAACGCGCGTGACGGCGATGGTGCGCGCGGGCAGGGCTCGATCGAGCACATGCGCCGCCGGATGGAGTCCGGTCACACGATCAACCTCGGTGACCAGGTGCAACTGCTCATGCCTGGCTGGGGGAAGTACGCCGAGGCCATCGCGCGGCACCAGGCAGTGCTTGGCCGCCCCGCCCCGGAGCCCATGGAAATCGGGCCGAAGGGCGGGCGGCGCCTGGCCGCCGCGTTCAGCGAGTGGCTGATGATGCTGCCCGCCGGCCACCTCACGTCGGTACTCGACCGCAACCCGGCCCTCGCACGGGCGGGTAACGGCGTCGTGCCGCTCCAGGCCGCGACCGCGCTCGGGCTGCTGTTCGCCGATCTGACCGGCCGGTCCTAATGCCCGAGGTGCTGGGCGAGCAGGGATGCCGCGACGAGCACGAAGAGCACGCCCCCGATTACCGCGGTCCAAGCGCGCTGGCGGGGGCCTGTTCCGTGTCCGGCGAGCCCGGGGGCGAGGGCGCGCGCAGCAACGCGAGCGCGTGGGAAGCGGGAATGATCCCGAGAATCACGACGTACGTCAGCAGCAACCACGGGTTGACCTTTCCCGTGTGCTCCTGGTGCCACACTCCCCACAGGGCGATGCCCGTAGTCCCGACGTCCCGCAGGGCCGTGAAAGCCGCCCGCCAGCGATAGCCGTGCTGCTGCTGCGCCGTGCTCATTCATGCACTCCGGCCCCTCCGTCAGCGGTACGCCGCTGGCCGACAGCGTAACGGTCCGCGGATCCACTAGGCCACCCTCCGGCCGGTCACCTTGCCGAAGGTACGCGATGCATGGTAGACTCGGCGCATGCAGTGGCGAACGATCGACACAGACACCGAGAGCCGCACCGGGGTCGCCCCGGTCTGCGACAACCAGCACACCGGGCTGGACTACAACGGCAGTGAGCCAGACCCGCACGGCGTGTACGACTGCTGCCCGCACCCGCACATCGAGACCTACATGGAAGACAACGCCGAGCGTCTGGCCGCCCTGCTGACCGAGCTCGACGCCGGGCCGTGCCTGTGAGTGCGCCCGAGCCCGCCCCCGGCGCCGTGTCGCTGGCCCCATGCCCGGGGTGTGGCGAGCAGACGCTGAGCCGGCACGTCGCCTGCCGCCGCTGTTACCTGCTGATCCCCAGCGACTTCAAGGAGCGGTTCAGCAGGACGCGGCCCAGCACCACCGAGCGCAAGCGCGTCGTCGCCGAGATGCGTGCCTGGCTGCGCGAGCGCCCGGGGCTGACGACGTGACTGTTTATGTGGACAACTACCGCGTACCGGCGCGAGTCGGTCGGATACGCGGCCGCTGGTCGCACCTGACCGCGGACACGCCGGAGGAGTTGCACGCGTTCGCCGAGCGTATCGGCCTGCTGCGTTCCTGGTACCAGGACAAAGGCGATGGCCGCTGGCACTACGACGTGACCGACGCGAAGCGCGATGCGGCTATCGCGCTCGGCGCCCGCTCGATCGACATTCGCGAGATGGGCGCGATCACCAGCGCTCGGGCTCGGGCGGTCAGAGAGGCGCGCAAGTGATCCTCGTGGACACGTTCGTCGCCGGCCGGCCCAAGACCAAGGGCTCGATGCGGGTCCGCAACCGGCAGACCCTGGCGATGGAGGAAGGCGTCGGGGGGTCGTCGACTTGGCGCGCGCTGATGGCCTCGGCGGTCCGTGACGACTACCAGCGGCGCATACCGCCCTGGTGCGTCGGCGAGCGCCGGGACCCGACCGCTGGCCCCGTGCTGGTCGTCGCGACGTTCTGCCTGCCCGTCGACCCGCTGCGCGTCAATGCCGGCGACCTCGACAAGCTGACCAGAAACCTGCTCGACGCGATCGCCAGCGACGCCCGCAACCCGCGGTACCGCGGAGGCGTGATCCTCAACGACAACCAGGTGGCCGAGCTGCGCGTGCGCAAGACCGGGCCGCCGTTCACGCTGACCAGCGGCTGCGGCGTGCTCGTCCGCATCGAAACCCTTGACACGTCTGCGATGCATGGTGTACTGTAGAGCTATGACAGAGACCGGAACCATCGACACGGAGGCCACCATGGACGTAGCCGAGCTGACCGCCCGCCTGGGGCTACCGGAGCACGAGCAGAGCGCCGTGCTGGCGTGGACCGGCGAGAGCGCCGACCACATCTGGACCGAGACCGACGCCGTCGAGCTTGCGGACATCTGGGCCGCGGACATCGAGCGCATCGAGCTGGGCGGCTGATCATGGCCTTGCAGTCCGGCGAGATCCACGCCTTCGAGCCCAGCCGCCCCGGCGGCATGGTGTGCGTGGCCTGGCGCGACCTAGGCGTTCTGAACGGCGTTGTCCGTACGAACGAGCAGTGCGGCTACCCGGCCGGCCACGCCATCCACGCCGTGGCGGCCGAGCACGACCCGCACGGGCTGCTCGCGGCGGCGGGCATCGGCGAGCCGGCGCGCGTTCGGCGGCCGGGCCGCGGCTACCAGGGTAAGATCGAGGCCCTGACCGCCCGCGCCGCCGCCGCGCTCACGCTGCTCGGCTTCCTCAAGGCCGACGTGATCGCCGAGATCATCCCGGACCACGACAATCGCTCCCGCTTCCGCGAGAACATCTGCAAGGTCGAAGACGCGTTGGCCCTACCCGCGACCACCCCCGCCGAGCAGCGCACCGGAGTCAGCGACCGCACGGCCGCCGCGCTGGCCGACGTGGCCGAGATGCGGCGCAAGATGATGGGCATGCAGGGCGGGACGCTCATGCTGGCTGCGCTCGACCGTATCGAGCAGGCCCTGCGCGGTGAGCAGTGAAGCGCCGGAGTGCGCTCGGCGCGGTGGTGCTGGCCGCCCTCCTGCTGGCCCTTGCGGGCTGCGGCTCTGAGTCGTCGCCCGGCGGTGCTCACCCACCCAAGCAGCGCGCGGACCAGGGGCAGGCAAAGCCGCCACCCCCGCCGCCCGAGGCCAACCAGCCAGGGCCGCAAGCCGACCCCGGCGCTTGTGACGACCGCGGCAAGCGCGACGTCAGCGTGCATGCGACCTGGGATTCGCAGACCAGGATCGTACCTGAGGTGTACTACACCAAGAACGGGACCAAGGTGCCGGCGGCCAACTTGTCGTCACACCGCAACCCGCCGGGGCACATCGCGTGGGGCGGGGAGTGGAGCGCGCTGGTCACGGTGGTCTGTCACGACAAGATCGAACTCGACGTCAAGGGTAACTCGTCGCAAGAGTCGTGCCTGGTCACGATCGTGGATCTCGGCAACGGCCCGGTGAAGTCCGGGCGCCAGACCTGCCATGTCGAATATCTCGTGCCATGAAGTATCCCGGTCTGCCGAGCTCGGCTGCTGCGCACGATCGCGCCGTGGCCGAGCTCGGCGCGGGTGCACCGCCGGCGAAGCTCGCGTACGTCGTGCTCCGGCCGGCCGAGCCCTACGACCTCGCCACCTCCGGCACGCCGCTCGGCCTGCGCCAGCTGGCCGCCGCGGCAGCGGAGGGCGGCGCATGGTTCGTCTGGGCCACCCTCGCCCTGGCGCTGGCCGCCGACGGGGCCGTGGTGGCCTCCCTGGCCCTGCGCTGCATCGGCGACCTGCCGGGGCGGCCACGGCGGGCCTGGGCCGCGTACGTGCGCACCGAGGCGGAGGACGGCACGGTGTCATGGGTGCCGAACGGGGCTATGCTCGCCGACCACGGCGACGCCGAGCGCCCGGTGCGCATCGTGGGAATCCTGGAACTGAAGGCCGTCCTGCGCGGCGAGGTGTACGTGCCGCCGCCCCCGCGCCCCGGCCCGCCGCGCTTCCGCTGCTACCACTGTGACCAGGTAACGCCGTTCAGTGTGGCGACCTGGAAGCCCTACGCCCGGCACCGATGCGAGACCACGAAACAGACGGAAGGGAGGTCGTGATCATGGTTGGGTTGGATTGGTGGGCGCTGCCGCGCTGCCCGCGGTGCTTCCGGGCCTGGATCTGCTGGACCGTACGCCGGGGCCACGTGCCGCGCATGATGAACAGGCCACACGCCGAGCGCGTGCAGCTGGCCAAGGCCTCGACATGAGGCGGGCTGAGCGGCGGCGGCTGCTGCGTGATCGGGCCGAGATGGAGCAGCTGGCCCAGCACCCGGCATGGGCCGTGCGCGAGCCGGCGTTGCGTTACCTCCGCATGACTGACCCGATCGTGTACGACGATCCGCAGCCGCCGTTCTGGCTGAGCGTCCGGCTGCGGCTTGCCGGAGTACGCGATGCATGGTAGACTACTGGCATGACGACGTTGCAGACCACCAGCACCTACCAGCTCCGCGGCCGGGCCCTGGCCGCGATCGAAGCCGGGCACGAATACGTGTTCGCGGGCGAGGACGACGCCCGGATCAAGATCGGCTACGCGGGCGGCGGCGGCTGGATCCGGGTCGAGCAGCGCAAGGGCGCCGACCTGGTGGCCTCGGCCACCCTCGACAGCGGGCAGGTCCACCGTCAGCTGCACGTGTTCGTGTCCGAGGCCAACTCGGTGGCCGCCGAGCCGACCCCGGTCCACGAGGGCGTCGTCATGGCCGCCGAGGCCGCGGCCGACGCGGCGGCGCCGTGGCCCGTGATGCGGGCGATCCTGGCCCTGCTCGACGAGCGGGTGAGCTGAGTCCGGACGCAACAGAGCCCCGGGGAGTGGACCTCCCGGGGCTCTGTCATCGCACGCCGCCCGGCATACGCGATGATCGTAGCAGCTACGCGCCGGGCCGGGAATCAGTCGTCGGCGCTGCCGAGCGCGCCGCCCGCGGCGGCGAGGGCCTTCGCGAGCATCTCATTGCGGGCCTGCAGCGGCTTGACGGCGTCCGCGATGGCTGCCTCCACCCGCTCCATCAGCCCGTCGGCGTCGATCCCCGAGCCGATCGCCAGGGCCTTCACGGCCGCGGCGAGCGCGTCGTCACGGACCTGGTCAGCCGTGGCCGCGGCCAGCAGTTGCTTGATCGCCGCCGCCAGGGGGTTCTTGACGGGCACGGACTTGGAGCCGTCCTGATCCCCCGGGTACACCTCGTACGACTCGATGAGCTGCGTCGCCGCCCAGCTGTTGCGGCTGGCGTTGATCTCGGCCGCGTTGGCCATCTCGGTCCCTCCGATCGTCGGCCACGGCTGCGTACCGTCGGCCCTCGCATCGCCGACCACCGACAGGTGACCGTGCTCTTTGTGCTGGTCGTCGCCGTAGTACGGCCGCCATGTCCACGCGTCGTAGCTGTGACCGCGCTCGGTCACCGGGTGGTTCGAGAAGATCTCGCTGTTGCTGATCCCGTACTTCGCCCGCGGGTCGCGGGCGCGCCGGATATCGTCGAGCACCTTGTGCGCGTCGAGGCCGAGGTCCGGCCGGTTCGGGAAGTCGGCCGCCGTGACGATCTGCGAGCCCCAGCCCGCGAAGTCGTGCGGCGTGTGGTCGCTCGTCGGGTCGTGCTCGGCGTCGCCGATCAGGCCCCACGCGTCGGCCGGGGTCGCCGGCGGCGCGGCCCGCGGTGCGCCGGCCGCGAGCTGCGCGTGCAGCACGAGCAGCGAGCGTGCAGCTCTCCAGGTCATGACCGGATCATACGCCGTGATCGCGAGCATCGGTCACGATGGGATCGGCCACGCCTTGATGATCGAACCGGCCTTGACGGTGAGCGCGCTCGCGCTGCTGTTGACCTGGGCCCACTGCAGCCGCAGCACTCCACCGGTCGAGCCGACCTGCCAGGCCCCGTCGAACTTGTAGCCGAACTTGGCCGAGTTCGTCGTGCCGAAGTTGATCGTCGAGGTGGGCGATCCAGTCTCGCCGGACCACGATGCCCACTCGGTTTCGAGCGTGGCCGCCGAGGCCGACCACGCTGTATGCGGCGCACTCACGGCAAGATCCAGGGTGCAGCCGCTCGGCTGCGTCCACGCGATCTTGATATCGATGCCGGTGCCGGCGGCTTCGATCGCCAGCAGCGAGACCGACAGGCCGTAGGTTACCCCGGCTGTGCCCGTGATGAACAGCTCGTTGTCGTCCTGCAGCGTGGTGCCCGTGGTGGCGTTGGTGACCGGCTCGTCGGTGCCCTTGCGCACGAGCAGCGGGACGAGTTCGTTGAGCTTGGAAGCCCGGACCTTTTGGAGGGCGTAGAACGTCATCGATGTGCCTTCCTACAGCCCTGCAATGAATGGGTCCCAGGCCAGCAGTGGCGTGCCGGCCGGCACCGGCCGGACGACGTCCGAGCCGGTCAGGGTGAGGGTCTGCTGGCCGCCGGACGGTGCCGAGATGGCCGTCACGCCGACCTTCAGCCCGTCGAGGTCCACGTACAGCCCCAGAAGATCATCAGTGTAGGTACTCACGGCAGGATGGGTGAGCACGGTGCCCGTCGCGCTCGTGTTCACCGTGACCGATGTGCCGCCGGTCGGCAGCAGGGCGGCCGTGACCACGTCCTGATCGACCTCGTACCACGAAGCGAACTCGCTGACGTCGCCGGTCCCGACCGCGACCGTGCTCACGGCGTACTCGTCGTAGGTGCCGGTTGACAGCACCAGCCACCATCGCCGGCTGTTCCAGCGCTCGACCCAGCCGCGCAGGATCAGCCGGCGATCGGGGAGGTAGCCGGTCGAGATGCCGAGCGCGTCGACCCGGCAGAGCGGGTGCGCGGCCAGCCAGTCAGTGGCCTTGGCGGAGGTGAGCGGCTTAGCCAGCTCAACGGGGATGGCGGGCCAGCGCAGCCCGGGGACAGTGCCCTGCCCGACGGCCCACGCGGCCAGCTGGCCGAGCTGATCCGGGGTGTTGACCCGGAAGCGGTCGCCCTGGTCGTACGTCCCGACGCCGGTCACCGGATCCGAGCCCATCGGCCCGTCGGTGCGCTCAAACGTCCTGTCGGCGTTGGTCAGTGGGTCGGTCGCGGTGTACTTGTTGATCCGGTTCTGATCGGAGTGTGTCGCAGGAAGCGGGGAGGGGAAGTCGCCATCGGCCGAGTCGAGGGTCAGGCACGCGTCAATCGAGTAGGCGGACTGCCGGGTGTAGTAGGTCAGGCCCCAGCCCACGCCGTCGACCAGAATGCCCCCGGCGTCCACGTCGATCGCGTCCTGCAGTAGGTCGAGGAAGGCCCCGGCGCGTTGCGGTCCCACGTGGTCGTCGGCCGGGCCGATGATGTCCAGCAGCACGTCGGCTTCATCGGCCAGCCGCAACATGCGCTCGGCCACCGTGTCCCCGGCATGTCCGCGGAACGCGTCGTAGGTGTCCTCGGTGTTGGGCCGGGCGCCGTTCCAGACGGCGAAGTGCCCGACTGACGGGACCGTGGTGCCGGACTCCGACAGCGGGTTGACGATCAGGGTCGTAACCTCGCCGTTGGTGCCGGTCGTCGACTGGTCGATGATCTGCACGCCATCGACGGTGACCTGTGCGGCGATGCCAGCGGTCTGCTGGCAGTCGATCCGGACGTGGTGCCAGTCGCCGTCGTCGTAGCCGAGGTTCGACAGGAACGAGGCCGTGCCGCCGGACGTGTTGACGTACTGCAGCTTGAGGCCACCCTCCCCCGCCGGGGCAAGGAAGATGCCCCACAGGTCGATGGTGCCGCGCACGGTCCAGTCGACGACGGCGACCGACTCGCCCGCGCCGATGGCCGACGACTTCATGACGAACTCGATCGACCAGTTCACGGCGCCGACGATCGCCGCGCTGAACTGCGTCGGGATCACGCCGGTCAGCTGGCCGGCCACGCCATCCTTGCTGAGCTGCGCCAGGGGGAGTGAGCTCGGCAGGCTGTCGTCGGCGGTGCCGAAGCTCACGCTGCCCGCGGTCACCGTCATGTCGGGCACGCCGGTGGTGGCCGATGCTCCGACGGTGCCGCCGGTGCCTTTTTCCAGGGGCCAGTAGGCCGACGGGATGGCCCGGTCGAGGCTCTTGCGCAACGACGAGAACGCCTTGCTCTTGCCCTTGGCGATCCGCTTCGACGCACCGTGCGCGGTCAGCGCCACGAAGTTGCCGTCGCCGGCGGTGCGGGTCGGCGGGACGCTGGTCAGGTAGCCGCAGAACCGGTTGACCGCCCCGGCGCCGATATCGAGGCGGGCCCGGATCGGCGTGTTCTCGCGCAGCTGCGAGCCCCAGCGGCCGGTCGCGTTGCCGATCGTCCAGTCGCCGCCGCCGTCCTGGTCGTTGCGGAGGACGGCGGTCAGGCTGGACGCGACCAGGCGCCGGTCGACGGTGCCGGTGCTACCGATCGTGATCGTAAAGCCCGGGTCCCATTGCACGTACGGCGTGGTGACGTCCGTGAACTCCCATGTATCCGGGTCGGCGGACAGGTCGGCGCCGAACGCGGCCTCAAGGCCCTGCCCGCCGACCGGGAACACGTCCGGCAGGAATGGCCCGCCGAGCCGCTGCGCCGGCGCCAGGGCATCGAGACCTGCGACCGACCGCGCCGGGGCGTCGCTGCGGAACCGGCCCGGATGAGTCGGCGCAACGGTGCTCGGGACGAACGGGATCGGCATCGGGTGGGAGTCCTAGTTCAGGCTCTGTAGCGAGGTGAACTGCGCAGTGATCGTGTTGCTCGCCGACGCCGTGCCCCACGTGACATCGAGCACCAGGCCCTGCGCGGTGGTGTGGTCGGCCGTGGTGACCACCGTGCCGCCGAGCGCCTGGTAGGACTGTGAGCCGGACGGGCCGAGCGCGAGGAATCCGTTGCCGGTCGCCGTCGCGCCGCTGGCCGCGATGCCGAGCTGACGGAAGCCCAGCACGAACTCGGCATACCAGGGGGCGGCGGAGAGGGTGGCCAGGGTGAACGGGCCGACTGCCGCGCCGAGCGCGAGATTGGATGCCGGCGTCGCCGACGCGCCGTAGTTGATGTTCACCGTGAGTGTCGGCGTGCCCGTCGTGCTGATCACGCCGCCGCAACGCAGGATGTACAACTTGCCCGGCTTCGGATCGTAGGCGCCGATCGGCGTCCACAGCGCCGGCACCCACAGGTTGGTCCGCGTGGTGGTGTTGGCGACCGCGGTGTGGCTCGCCGGCGGGCAGTCGGTGATGTCCGAGGCCGCGAAACTCTGCCGTGACATGGTCTCTCCTAGTTGTCCGTGATCCAGGACGCGCGGACCTGAATATCGCCGTTCTGCAGCCCCTGGTTGATCCAGTCGTAGGACGGTCCGTTGCCCGTGATGCGCAGCTCGATGCCACTGCCGCCGCCCGACCTGGCCGCGGCCTGCATGGACATCTGGTTGGCGTTGGCGTGCGGATAGACCATCGTGCCCTGCGGCAGGCGCACGAGCTCGCGGCCCTCCTCCCCCACCTCGGTCAGCCCGGACTGCCCGCCGCCGGCCGCGGCGTGGCCGATGCCACCGGTCCGCAGGGGGGCGTTGAGGCTCTGGCCCTCGGTCCGGTAGTGCACGACCACCTGCGCGGCGTAGGTCTGCCCGTCGATCCGGTTAAGGGCGTTGCCGAGCGAGATGCCCTTCGACAGGGCGGAGTCGAGGCCCGGGGTCTGAATGTTGGTGGTGACCGTCGGCGGCAGTGCACCGTAGCTCGCAAGCAGCTGGTTGATCTGCTCGTCGGTATAGCCGGCCGCCCGGGCCACGGCCCGGATGTGCTCGATGCCGGCGTCGTAGGCCGCGTTCGCCTGCGCCGCGGTGGCCTCGGTCTGGTCGCCGTTCTTGATCGTCTCTTCGCGCTGGCGTTCGAGTAGCTCGACCTGCCCGAGGATGGCTTTCTGGTGGTCGATGCCGGCCTGCGAGGTGGAGTCGAGGGACTTCTTGCCCTCCTTCAACGAGTCGCCGAGGTCCAGCCAGCCCTGCGCGATGGCCAGGGTCGCGTCGGCCGCGGCCAGCTGGGTGGCGCGCAGGTCGGTGAGGGCCTTGTTCAGGTTGCCGGCGTCGATCGCGGCCTCGGCCGCCGCCCGGCCCATCTCGCCCCAGTCGTAGGCCGTGTCGTGCGCGGTTCCCCCGGCATCCTTGAGTGCGTGACCCGCGACGGTCGCCGTGTCGCCGATCCGGAACAGCCAGCTCTCGGCCGCCGAGGCGGCCGGCCCGAGCCCGGGCATGGTCGTGATCGCGGTGTTGGCCTCGACCACGAAGTTCCTGATCGACTCGTATGCGTTCTCGAACCCCAGGATCAGGACGGCCGTGGCTTTGACCGCGTAGCCGATGCCGTCGACCAGGTCGCCGAGGGCGTCGGCGCCGCCCTCGCTGCCTTGACTGATGATCCGAAATGCGTCGCCGACGTCGTGCCCAAAGTTGCCGATCTTCGGGCCGATCTTGTCGACGATCACTTCGGCGTGTTCGAGGGCGTCGGCGAAGCCGTTGGCCGCCCCGGCGATCCCCTGTCCGGCGCCGGTCGCCAGGGGTGCGACGAAGCTCTGCGACAGGGCGAGAACCTTCTCGACGGGCAGGCGTTCGAGGGTCTGATCGGCGGTCTTGAGTGCGCCGGTCAGCTCATCGCCGAACGCTCGTGAGCTACTGATCCAGCGCTTCTCGACCTTGTCGATGCTCGAATTCCACATGCTGCTGAACTTCGCCGGGTCCGACTCCCACGCGCCGGCGAGCCCGAGGCCCGCGCCTGCCGCCGCGCCGCCGAGCCCGACCGCACCGCCGGCTGCGCCGCCGAGGAAGCTCGCCGCGGGGACGGCGGCCGCCGCACCGGCGGCGAGCAGGGCCGGACCGACGACCGGCGTGCCGAGGGTGCCCTCAAGGGCCGAGCCGGCGCCGCCGAATCCCTGCTTGAGGAAGCCTTCCGAGAGGCTGCCGAGCCCGCCCAGGAACCCGCTGGCCGCGCCGCCCTTGCCGTTAGGGGAGAGGCTGGCCGCGGCCCCGAGCAGCGCGACCGCCCGAGCTGCCTGGCGGGCGTTGTCGGCCACCCGGTCGTAGGCGCGGGCCTGCTCGCGGGCCTCGGACGCGGCCCGGTTGGCGGCCCGCCGGTAGTTCTCCGTGGCCTCGGCGGCGAAGCGGGTGTCGGTGGCGAGCCGGTCGATGCGCTTGGCCAGCTTGCCCGACTCGTCGCCGTTGGAGGCCAGCTCGGCGCGCAGCCCGATGAGCTGTTCGGTCATGCGCCGGGTCTTCTCGGCCGCCCTTTCCTCTGCCTGAGCGAGCTTGATCGCCCGTTCGTTGGCGGCGACGAGCTTGCCGTCCATGTCCTTGAGCTGCTTGCCGGCCGCGTCCGCGGCCTCGCCCACGGTCTTGGCGCCCTTGGCCGCCTGCGCGAACCCGTCGCCCTTGAGGTCGGCCTGCACGGTGACCCGAACGTCGTTAGCTGTGCCCACCGGGCCACCCTCCCCCCGCCATCTGCTCGGTCACGTCCGCCCGGGCTCGCTTCGCCCACTCCACCTCGGCGTCGGCCAGGATGCCGCCGACCTCCATGAGCTGCATGAGCAGCCCGGCGTCTTCTCGCATGATCACCGATGGCGGCGACCCGTACTCCTTGCACAGCCGGTGCAACAACAGCAGTGCGTCGGCCTCGGCACTCAGGCGGGGAGCGGCTCCTGCGCCCCGGGCATCGCCCACTCCTCCGGCATCTCCGGCACCGTGCTCTTCGCCGGGCCGCCGGCCTCGGGCGGTGAGCCAGGCCCGGAGTTCGCCGGCAAAGGGGGCGGCACCCGGGTGGTCGCCGCCTCGTAGGCGTCGCGCATCGCGCCGAGCATCGCCGTGTCGCAGTGCGAATGCACGATGCGCGAGCGCTCGTGGTCGCGCTCGGCGTCGCCCTCGATGCGCGGCGGCAGAACGACGGGCTCACCGCGCTCGTCTTCGAGGTTCCAGCCGACGATCAGTTCCACGAACGTATCGGCGCGACGCTGCATGCGCATCGCCCGCTCTTTCTGCGTCTGCTCGTCGAACGCCGTGACGTCGCTCGCCTCGGACAGCCATGTGTCCATGAAGTCGGCAAACGGCTGCCGCTTCACGAGCACTTCGAGGCCGTGCAGTTCGTGGCCCTCCGGCCATTCGAGAATGACCCTGCCGCGCTGGAATCCCATTGACTCGTACCTATCCGCTCGTCAGGACCAGGACGGCACGGTGCCGTTGGCGAGGACGCCGGGGACCGACGCGCCCAGGGAGCCGTCTTGCCCGCGGGTGACGTTGAAGTCCGTGTAGAGCACCTCGTTGGCCAGGGTCTTGGAGGCGAAGACCAGGGTCGTGGTGCGCGCGACACTCGTACTCGGCACGGTGTGGAACACGTCCCAGAAGCTCGGCGACGCATCGAAGTTGATCGCGGTGGTGGTCAGCGTGATCGAGAAGTCGGCCAGCAACACCAGCCGCTCGATCGCACTCTTGTCGACGCCGGTCACGTCGAGGACGGCCCTCGGCAACGCGAACTGGAACGACTGTACGTCGTTCTTGATCGCCTCGACTGCGCCACTGCTGTCGTCCACGCTGAGCGTGGTCCACGCGAGCCCTGTTGACTTTCCAGCCATTTCAGCCACGCTCCCTTACGGTGTTGATGCGGTCGAGATCATCGGCCCATTGGTCGATGAAGGTGTCGGCAGTCGCGTGCGTACTGCGGATGCGCTCAGGGTTGCCCCGGAAATCGCCGCCACGCACGACGTAGAACGGTTCGCGGCCGAGCGGTATGCGGTGCTGCTCGAAGCATTCCTGCCCGGCCGCGAACGTGAAGATGATCTTGTTGCCGTTGTCCGTGATCTCGTGGGTGTAGGTGCGCCCGGAGTGGTCGCGGATCCAGCGGGCGGCCGCCCGCCGGTCGGGGTCGGTGAGGTCGTAGCCCATCCGCCAGCCGTTGGCCTGGGCCCGGCACTGCACCTCGGCGCAACGGGCGCGCCGGTAGTGCGTGGCGATCGGCTGGTCGATCTGATAGGTACGCATCGATGTGACCGGCGCCTTGACCTGTCGCCGGATGTTCGCGAACGGATCGCCCCCGCCGAACATCAGTAGTCCACCTGCACCGGATGGCGCCAGACGTGCACAGCGAACTGCGCATTGGAGAACGTGCCCGTTGTCACGACCTTGAGGTAGCGCTCGACGTTGATCGCGCCGGTCGCGATGCGCAAGCCCTGCCGCGCCGTCGTCAGCGCGCCGGTCGTCGCGCCGGCCACATCCGCGTAGGCGTCGCCGGCGTTGTCGCTGGACTCCTGCAGCTTGATCGTGACCGAGGTCCCGGTGAACGCCTGTAGGTGTACGAACATCACCAGGCCGAACGCGCCCGGCGTGGCCGATAGCTGGTCGAACGGCGAGACGGCGGCCGCCGCGGTTGCGGCGGTGTCGGTGCGCATGCCCGCCGTGGCGAGCCTGCCCCAGGTCAAGCCGTAGCCGTTGGCCTGCGCGTCGACCGTGAGCAGGTAGCCACCGTCGTCGGCGCGGGCGCCGTCGTAGCCGATCTGCTTGGCCATGACGCTCGCCGCGGGCGCGCCGATCGTGGTCCCGTTGGCGTAGGTGAACAGGGCGTCGGCGGTCGGCAGGGGGCTGTAGACCGCGTGCGACGCACCGGCGTCGGGGTTGAAGTACGACACGACCGTCATGCCGCCGTCGCGCTTGCCGCCCTTGCGCTCGAACGCGGACTGCGTGACGTCGGTCAAGTCGATCGGGGCGGGCCCGCCGCTGATGCGGGACAGGCTGTTGGTCGAGCCGCCGACGTCGTAGCCGCTGACCCAGACCTGAGCCCCCATGCCCGTGCTCTTGCCTGCCACCGTGCCGCCCTCCTACCCCTGCTCGATCGTGGTCATCATGATCACTCGGCCTGCGTCCACTCGTTCTTGAGTACGACATTGATCGACATGTCCGCCATGCGGCTGATCTTGTTGTCGATGTTGATGTGCCCGAACTTCCAGTTCAGCGGTTCGCCCTGCTCGCCGAGCAGGTCGACGTTGCGCGCCAGGCCTCGTAGCGAGAACCCGCCACTGAGCGCACCCAGGTAGAGGTCGGCCGCCGTGAGCAGCTCCACCTCAAGATCGTCGTCGGGCTTCCTGAACCCCGGCACGTAGAGCCGCGCCGTGCCCTGGAACAGGGGTGTCGTCGAGGCGAGGCCGTGCCCGGTCGCCGCGGCGCCGAGCTGCTCGGCCCAGACGGCGAAGCACACGCCGTTCGGCGGGGCGTTGCGGAACTCGCCGACCCGCGCGACGGCGAAGACGCCGAGCCGCTTGGCGATGTTGTGCAGCTCGCGCAGCACGTCGCCGGCACCCACGGTCGTCGTCATCAGAGCCTCGCCAGGGCACGCGCGATGATGCGCTCAGTGGTCGGCCGGGCGATGGTGTTCAGGAAGGTCACCAGGCGCTGCCAGTGCCGGTAGCCCCGGAAGCGGGTCGCGGGGTAGTTGCGGCTGCCGGTGCCGGCCAGCCACGGCCCGTAGACCACGCCGCTGTCCTGCACGACCCAGAGCGCGCCGAGCCGCTTCGGCGTGATGTGTGACCGATACCAGCCAGTAGGGTTCTTGAACGGCGGCGCGCCGAGGTCGCCGCGCAGGTGATTGGCGCCGATCGTGGCGATCTCTTCCTCGGCTTCATCGGTCGCGTCCTTGACCGCGCGCTCCATCCGCCCGTTGAACAGCGGGCCGTACGCCTGCGCCCTGACGTTGATCATACGATCGTCCGGTGCCTGGCCTTGCGGCCGAACGGGCGCATGACGTCGGCCTCAAGCTTCGCGATGCCGCGGCCCGACAGCTCGACCGCCGTGTCACTGCTGGCCGAGATGGCCCGGGCCCAGCCGGAGCGTTCGCCGAGCAGGGTGTTGATCGCGTAGGCCCGGGCCAGCTTGGCCACCGAGCCCGGCGGCACCCAGCGCTCGACGACGGCCGAGGCTGAGTGCGCGGCGAGGGTTGTGCCGGCCTGTGCTCGCGCCAGCTCGACGCCGGTCAGGGCGTAGACGTCGTCGCCGAGCGTGTGCGTGGCCAGCTGCGAGCCGTCCCACGCGCGGATCACGGTGAGCGTGTTGCCCACGATGTCTACGATCCGCATCCGCTCGACGCCGACTTTGATGATCTCTTCGACCGCGAAGCCCGTGCCGTCGGCGACGCTGACCGCGGTCGCCGAGGCGTCGTCAGTCAGGCCGGCGGCGAGGTTCTGGGTGCTGTCGACAAACGTGCGTTCGGTGATGACCATGCGCTCGCTGTCGATGATCAGGATGTCGCCGACACCGAAGCGGGCAGTCGTCCATGCAAGGGTGGCCGTGGCCGTCGTACTGGCCGCGAGGGTGCCGGACAGCGTGCCGACGCTGACCCGCCGGTCGGCCGCCGCGCTCCACAGCCCGGTGACGGCGATCGCGCGCTGGTGGGTGGCGCCGCTATCGAAGCTCGCCGAGCCGCCGAGGTTGATCTGGATCGAGTCGTACGGCGGGCCCTCATTGCGGGGTTCGGGGAAGTACTGCCCGGGCGTGAGCGTCGTGGTGCCGCCGCCGCTCGTCACCGTCGTGGCCGACAGCAGGTCGAGGCCGTTGAACCGGACCTGCCAAGAGGGCCCGCGGTCCGAGCGCGAGGGGAAGTCGAACGAGCGGGTGGCAAGGATGGGCGCGAAGGTCTCACGGTGGCACAGGCCCTCGACGTCGCGCGATCCACTCTCGATCGCGTCGTCGATCTGTGCATTGGTGCGTGCGGTCTCTGCCTCGTCGAGCGCCGTTTTCACGGACTCGCGGGTGCAGTACCACAGCCCATCGGAGCTGCCCATCCCTGTCCCTTGCATGCTTGGCGTCCGTGAGGCGATCCACGGTGGGGATTAATCTTCAGTTGTCTCGCCGGGGCGACCCCGCCCGCTTCACGTCACCGCCCCGGCGATGGTGCCAGTATGCACGATCACCGAGCCCGCAGCGAGGGGCAGCGGCCCGTGCACGTTCCCGGCGAGCCCTCCTGCGCCGAGCTGCAGCACGACGTCGAACGCCCCGACGGCGACGGCGGTGCCCCCGGTGGTGACCCGCGTGCCGTAGGACAGGGCCGCGTCGAACGCCCCGACGGCGACTGCGCCGGTCCCCGCGCCCCGGGCGACCGCGAGGGTGGCGGGGTTGGCCGCCACGGCCACGGCGTCGTTGCCGGCCGAGCGGGCCACGGCCAGGGTGGCGCTGTTGGCGGCGACCGAGACGGCGTCGTTACCCACCGACCGGGCGACCGTGAGGGTGGCGGAGTTGGCCGCGACGGCCACGGCGTCGCCGCCGGTGGGCAACATGGTGCCGACCAGGATGCTCGCATTGAAGGCGGCCACGGCCACGGCGCCGTTGCCCGCACTCGTCGCGACCGTGAGCGTCGCGCCGTTGGCCGCGACCGCGAGCGCGTCATTGCCGGCCGAGCGCGCCACGGCGAGGGTGGCCGCGTTGGCGGCCACGGCCACGGCGTCGTTTCCCGCGCTCGTGGCGACGGCGAGGGTGGCCGCGTTGGCGGCGACCGAGATCGCGTCGTTGCCGGCGTTGACGCCGGTGCCGCTGGACGTCGTGCCGATCAGGGCACCGACCCATGCGCCGCAGCGGCCCGAGTGCGTGTTGCTCGCCTGTAGGCTGCCCGAGCTCCCGGCGACGGCCAGGGCCTTGTCGGATATTTCGAGGTTGGTGACGCCCGAGCCGCCCGAGCTGCGCAGCGTGTAGCCGCTTGGGGCGGACCACACGCCACCGTCGCCGTCAAAGTTGGTACCGGCGTGGCAGATGAGCCGGTCGGCGCCGAGGCTCGTCACCGACACGGCGGGCGTCGTGGTCGTGGCGACGTCGCCACCGTCGGCCGCGCTGGTCGCGTCCCACGGGTCGCCGGACGCGACGGCCCCGGGGTACTGCACGGCGTTGGCGTAGACGAACGCCGAGGCGCTCAGGCCGACCGCGTAGGTGCCGCTGTCGCCGCCGGTCGAGCGTTTCCAGATGACCGCGAGGGAGTGTGCCTGGGTCAGGCCGGAGTTGACTGTCCGGGGCGAGTTGGCGGCGTGGGCGAACCCGGACGGCAGCGACGAGATCGTGGCCGATCCGTCGATGAACAGATAGATGACGATGATATCGCCGCTGGCCGGTGTGCCCGGCACGGCGATGTTGTGCGTCGAGGCCGAGCCCGCTCGCAGCGTGCCGATCGAGCCGAACGTCGGTCCGGACATGGGGCCCTCCTGCCCGCCCGGACGGCTACGAGATGGTGATGCGCTGCAGGCCGCTGGCGCTGTAGACGAACGTCACGTCACCGCTCGGCGAGCTCGCGCCGCCCAGGTAGTGGTAGCCGAACCCCTGGTCGGCTACCGGGGTGGTCAGCGTGTCGTCGTAGCAGAGCAGCCCGGTGATGTTGGTCAGCGCGGTACCGGTGATCGTGTTGTCGGCCGCGTCGAGCGTGATCTGACCGTTGGTGCTGACGTCGTTGGTCTTGCTGGCCAGGGCCACGCCGGCAGCGGGGAGGTTGGTCCCGGACACGCCGCCGCTGGCCCAGACCCCGGCGCCGTACGCCGAGTTGGCCGCGCTGACGTTCTTGTCCGGGGTGATGGTGTTGTCGAACGCGGCCATCTTGATCGTGTCGGCGTCCCAGTCGAACGCCGTCACGTTGCCGATCATGTCGCTGTAGATCTGCCGGAACGCCGAGCTAGCCGACCACGCCATTGCCGCTCACCTTGTCTTGATGTTGATGCCGGGAACGAATAGCGCGGTATGCGCGCCGCCGTCGTGCTCAACGACGACACCCATGGCAGGCCGGCCGTCGTGATCATACTGCAGCGTTTCGGTGACGCCGGGCCGCAGACCGGAGTGCTGTTCGTAGTCCTGCCGTTCTAGGACGGTCACCTTGCCCCGGCCGGACTCGCCGGGCAGGTAGGGGGTCAGCAGGCCGCGGGCCCTGGGGCAGGGGTGCAGCTGCGCATGGGGCTCGGCCTCGGTGGTGGTGGAGGTACGCCCGCAGGCCGGGCAGTGCCAGTGCCGCACGGGCGGGGTCAGCAGCGGGACTGTGCTCATGTGTCCTTCTGCCCCTGTCCGGGATTCTGGGCCTGGTGATGGGCGCCGAGGTGGCGAGCGTAGCGGGCGGTGTGCGTGCCGCACTGGTTGCCGTTGCCGCCGTCGGTGCAGAAACCGCCGCGCGCCGGGTTGTGTGTCGGGCAGCTGCGCGTGTCGACGGCGGGCTGGCCTTCCTCATCGAACGACGCAGCCATCAGGCCGACCCCCGTTTCCCCTCGGGCGTTCCGTCCCAGATCCAGCCGTCGAACTGACACCGGAGGTTGCCGTCCGGGTCGGTCTCTAGCGGCCAGCCGTCGGCCGGGCAAGCCTGCGGCTCCGAGCTGCGCCACTCTCGGGCTTCGTCGCGGTTGAGCTCGAAGATTTCAGAGAGTTTGTCCCATCCGCTGACGGTTCGTCGCCCCCCTCGATCTCCGGCTCGGCCGGCGAGGCCGACACCGCGGCGCCGAAGAAGATCCCTTCCCCGGGCCGCGGCAGCGGGTCGCCGCTGTTGATGGTGGTCATCGACGCTTGCGCGTGCTGGTCGCGGCCGGAGTCTCGGCGCCCTCGGCGGGCTGCTCAACGGGCTCACCGTCGTCGCCAACCACCGTCTCGTGCCCGGCGGTCCTGTCGCCCTGCTCGACGTCCTCGGACTTGGGCTGCTGGCCCGCGGCCCGGTCGGCGTCGTAGGCCTCGTGGCCCTCGACGCCGTAGCCGTCGCGCTGCCCGGCGTCCGAGGGCTGCGGCGGCGCCACGAACTGGCCGCGCGCCTCGTTCCACTCGGTGAGGCCGTGCTGCTTGGCCAGCTCGGGGTCGTCGGTTGCCTCGATGGTGGCGTTCTGCTCGGGGCGGAACACTCCGCTCATGATCTCTCCTCTGTCGCGCTGATCGGCGGGTCGTACAGGGAAGCTACTACCCGCCGATCAGCGTCACGTACCCGTGCCGCTTACGCGGCGACCAGCGTGGCGCCGTCGTCCATCGGTACCCATGTGACGTACCACGTGATGCCGCCATCGGCGCCGGTCGCGGTGACCTGCTCGATGGTGCCCGTGGCGACGATCAGATACCCCTGCTTAAACCCGGTGGCCCAGCCGACGCTTCGGACGATGGAGTCGCCGACGACGCCCGAGATGTTGAGCAGCGCACCGGCGAGCGTGTCAGTCGTACCCAAGTCGGTTGCGGTGACCAAGTCACCGGTGGCACCGGTCGTCGGGTTGGCCTGGAGCTTCACCGTGTTGGCCACGGTGATGTCCGTCGTCACCAGGCCGTACAGGCTGGTGATCATGACGCGGCCACCGGCGATGGTGTACAGCGTCTTGGTCTCGACGACCAGGGGCGTGTACGCCTTGGCGACCGGCGCGCCGCCCAGGATGGCATTGCGGAACGCGCTTGCGTTGGCGAGAGCTGGCATGTGTCAGTCCCCCGTTACACGTTCGCTGCGCCGGGGCGCAGCATGTTGGCGAGGTTGGCGGGCCTGCGCTGCGCGGCCAGGTCGTGCTTGATGCCGGCGCAGAAGCCGAGCCGCGAACCGCCCGAGCCCGGGTCGGCGAAGTCGAGCGACACGTGCGTGTAGCCGTCGCCGAGCTGGTCCGCGCTGACGTAGATCGCGACGAGCAGCTGCAGGGTGGCGTACGTCGCGCCGGCCAGCGTGATCGTCGCACTGTCCGCCTGCGTCACCTCGACCCACGGCTCATCGTTGTCCAGCGACACCTCGGACTTGACCCAGTAGGCCGTGATGCCTGAGGACGTCGCCACGGTGGCCGTGGCCAAGTTGTTCGAGGTGCCCGACGTGTACGCGGTGTGCTGCTTCATCGTGATCACGTCGTCGTCGGTACCGCCACCCGCAACCGCGAGCCCGACCAGGAACGTGATGCCGCTGGCGTCCTGCAGCGAGAACCGCTTGCCGGTCGCCCCGGCCGTGTTGAGGTCGACCGGGGCGAAGCCCAGGCCGATATCGAACAGGCGCCCGAGCGCCCGCTGTGCTGCCATGTTGTGCCTTCCTCCCGGCCGATCTGGCCGTTCGCCCTACTCCCCGGACGCTCCGGGGTACGGGTTGGAGCCTTGCGCGACCACCCGGGGACTCGAACCCCGTCCAGCACCGACGCGAACGTCGGGGGTGCTACCCGTTACACCAGGTGGCCGTTTGCAACTCTTACGGGCGAGCCTGCAATCCGATGAACGGGCTCAGGGTTGCGCTGTTGTTGTGCGGGGTGAGCGGGGACTGCAGCCACGGCCGGCCGTCGTTGCGGGCGATGGCGCGGAACGTGGTCTTGTCGCTGGTGAACTTGACGTGCGGCGAGCTGTCGACCGTCATGTTCTGGTAGTCGCCGATCAGGTACATCGACCAGTCGACGAACGACAGGTCGCCCTGCGCGCCGAGCGCCGCGGGCGCCGAGCCCGTCATGAGCACTGGGCGGCCGAGCAGCGTGAGCACCGGCTGGTTGCGGCCGTCGGTCAACCAAATCGCCGAACCGCCGGTGCCGACGGACAGGGCCATGGTGGCCAGCTGCGCGAAGGTGTCGGGCGACGCGACCCACACCGCGGTGCCGAGCGAGGTCGGCAGCATGCGGGCGTACATGTCAATCGCGTTCTCCCACACGATCTGGTTGCCGGCCGCGGCCGACTGCCCGGACCGCGCGGCCACGGCGATCAGCGCCGTGTTGGCCGCGTTGAGACCGCCCAGCGGCGCACCGGCACCCGAGCCGGAGATGTAGTCCCAGTCCTCGTACGCGCCCATCGCGGCCGGGAGGGTGGCGTCCATGAACGCGCCGAACGCGCCCCAGTCGCGGATCAGCTCGTTGGGCACGTGGCTGAGCGCGGTCTGCTTGGTGACGTCGAGCTTGATCGAGGCAAACGTCGCGGACGACTCGGTGAGCTCGGCGCCCTCCTCCGTCCGGTAGACGACCACGCCACCGTAGATCGAGGACACCCGCGAGGTCTCGTCGATCGAGGGGATGTGGATCCGCGGCGAGGACATCGGGATGATCGTCGCCCGGGGGCGGACCACTGCAGCGTCGAGCGACAGCTGCATGATCTGCGACCGGAACTCCTCCGGCACGAGGAAGCCACCCTCGCTGGGCACCTTCTCGCTGTAGGCGTTGTAGACGTCCATGCGCTTGCGCGCCTCGGCGGTCATCGCGCCGTTGCCCTTGGAGTTCCAGATGTCCTGGAGGTAGGTGTAGTAGTCCGGCCACACACCGTTGAGCGGCGCGCCCTTGGCGCGAGCGTTGTTGTAGACCGGGCTCGGCCGGGCGCCGGCCTTGGCCGCGTTCTCGTCGAGGTTGGGAACCTTGACGACGTTGCCGATGCTGTCCTGGTTGTCTTTGAGCCACTCGGTCATCTGCGCTTCGGTCTGCTCGCGGATCTGGTCGAGCAGGTCGGCACGCTCGCGACCGCGGGCGTTGGCGTAGCTGTTCAGCGCGGCCTTGAACTCGCCAGACTGGAACGTCTTGGCGAACGCCGTGGCGTCGCTGGCGTTTTCGCGGAGCCAGTTCTCCCAGTCCGCGGCGTTCTGCGGGAGAGCCTTTCCGTTGAACGTCGTGTCGGCCGGGCCCTGGTCGGGCTCGACGACGCCGGGGGCGGTCCGGCCCGCGGGCAGACGGTTGTAGACCTTGCCGAGCTGCGACAGGTCGATGCCGCGGCGGGCCAGCAGTCGGCGCTGTGCCCGGTTCATGGTGTAGGCGCTCAACGCCGGTCCCCTCTGTAGCTCTTGCGGCTGATGATGATGCATGCTACGCGGTCTTGAACATTTCCAGAATGGCCGTTGCGTCCGGGAGCGGCACGACCTCCGGCGGGTTCTCCACCTCGGCGAACGTGCCGAGCAGGGCGGCGGGGTCCCACTGACCGGTGAGCCAGGCCATGGCCTCATCGTCGGTCATCGCGGCGCGAGCCGGGGCCTTGCCCGCCGGCTCGGCGCCGCGCACCTCATCGGCCAGGCCGGCCTTGACGGCCGCCGTGGCGTCGTACCACGTGCCGTCGGGGCCGCCCGAGGCCGCGCGCATGGCGGCGCGCCAGTCTGCCCGGGTGCCGCCCGCGTGCTCGGCGTAGATGTCCGCGATGTTGTCGGAGAGGTCGTCGAGCAGGTCGGCCGTCTCGCGCAGGTCGCGGGCGTTGCCGATGGCGAAGCCGTGCGCGTCGTGGATCATGATTCGGGCCCGGGGCGCGACGATGATCTTGTCGGCGGCCATGATCAGGAAACTCGCCGCCGAGGCCGCGATGCCCTCGACGTACGCCGTGATCGTAGCCTTGTGGTTGATCAGTGACTCGTACATGGCGAGCCCGTCGAAGACCTCGCCGCCCTCGCAGTTGATCCGCAGGTCGAGCGTCGCGGCAGTCACGGTGCGCAGCTCGTTGACGAAGTCCTGCGCGCTGACGCCCCATTCGCCGATCACGTCGTAGACATAGATCGTCGCCGGGGCCTCGGCCTCGCCGCCCTTATTCTCGATCCGGTACCACGAGCGCCCGGCGGAACGGGGTTGCTGCTGCGTCGCCTCGGTCCGGTCGCGCAGGGCCTGGGCCAGGTTGTGCAGCCGCTTGAGATCGACCTTCATCACTACTCCTAGATCGTCGCGCGGCCAGTGGTCGCGATATCCCAGATGGCGTTCGCTGCCTTGATCCAGCCCTCGCGCTCGCTCGGCGGAAGCTCGTCGAACAGCGGCGCAACGATCGGGCGTCCGGCAGCTGCGCCACGGCAAAACGCGGTGTAGGCGATCCGGCCCCGGCTCTCAGGGGTGGTCGTTGTCATGGGGTGCCTTCCTCCCGCCCGGCCGAGGCCGTCGCTGGATTGTCGCATTCGAGCTCATCGAGCACGGGGAGCAGGACGGCGGCCAGGGACGCGAATCCGTCGGGGGCGTCCACGACCTCCTGCACCCACTCGCCGCGCATCGTGCCGCGGCACCGCTCGCGGCCGAGGCAGAACAGATAGCCCGCCCCGCCGTAGGCCAGCTGCGCGGCCTCGACGCTCGGTAGCTCGGTACCGTCGATGTGCCGGCACGGCGCGCAGGTGTTCGTGTCCAAGGTCTCGTCGGCGTACAAGGTCACCGACCATCGCGGCGGCCGCGGCGCCCGGTAGGCGGCGAGCCGGCCGAGGTTCTGCGCGCGGGTCAGCGCCCCGCCGATGACGTCGCGCACCGAGCGGTCCGTCAGACCGTCGAGGTAGGTGCGTAGGCCAGTCGTCACCGTGGCCGCCGTGACCCCGGGCCGGTAGAGCCGCAGAGCCTCGCGCGCCACTCCGAGCGACAGCCCGGCGGCGAGCATGTCGGCCGCGGCCCGGGCCCAGTCGGCCAGAGCCGCCGAGGCGACCGGCGGCGGCGTGCCGAGCGTCAGCCCTGCCGCCGAGGCCTCGGCGGCGACCGAGCGCACCCCCGCCTCGGCCATCGCCTGCATGCCGCCGAGCAGGATGTCATCGGCCGGGCCGTAGTCGGATGCGCTGACGCCGACCGCGGTCATCGCGGCGAGGTCGGCATGGTGCACTGCGGACTCGACCCGGGCGAGCAGGGAGGCCTCCATCACCGGGCCTACCTCCGCCTGCCAGCGGGCCACGGTGGCGTCGATCTGGCGTTGCCACTCGGTGCCGAGTGCAGTCACGCCGGCGTCGGCCAGAGGCACACCACGCAGGGCCCGGCCGAGGCCGAGCATCAGCGTGTCGGGGAGCATCACTGCCACCGGGTATTGCGGACTAGGCTCAGATTGCGCCCGACGATCGGCGGCCCGCCGGAGCCCGGCACGTAGTCGCAGGCAGTGCACACGGTGACGATCACGGCGGCCGGACCCGGCACGCCGATGACGTCAAAGCCGTCGGGGAAGACGCCGGTCAGGGCCACCCCGCATCGGCAGCGCTCGAACAGGATCTCATCCATCGACGGCGCTCTTGCCTGCGCCCGGCGGCGCCGCGATCACCTTGGGCTCGGGCTTCTCGAACTTCATCTGCGGCATGCCGCAGAAGGCGGCCGCGTCGTCGGCGTCCACGCCCGAACTGACCAGGGTGGAGAACGCCGTCGCCTTGGACAGGCGGGTCGCGTTGTCGGTCTCGCGATCCTCGGGCACGGGGTTGGTGTAGGCGAACGCGTAGCCCTTGTCGAAGCCCTTGAACAGCCGCAGAAACGGGCCGTTGAGCGCATCCTTGAGCCGCTCGGCCCGCGGCACCGTCTGCCGCTTGGCAAAGCCGTACTCTCCGGCCTCGGCGTTGGCCCGGTTCACGTTCTCGCTGATGCCGAGGATCTGCCCATGGATCGCGAAGGCCTCGCGGATCTCCTCCCGGGTCGCCCGGCGCAGCTCGGAGAACTCCATGTCGCGCTGCGTGAACTTGGTATCGATCCACTTCGCACCGTATTCCAGCATCGCCACGGAGTGCGCATTCCTGACCCCGCGGTGCGACTCGGACCACCGCTGCTGGAACTCGTTCCACTCCTTGTCTTGCAGGTGCACGGGCATCTCGACCACGCCGCCGGGGATCGCCGAGTTCTCGAAGAACCGCGTGTTCCACTCGGCCGCGTACTTCGCCCCGTACAGCTGGTTGATCAGCGTCTGCGCGGCACCTGCGCCCCGGTACGGGTCCCACGGCGCCGGCGTGCGCAGCATGACCACTTCGTCGAGGCGCAGGGGGATGAGCTGGCCGTCCGGTGCCCGGTACACATAGCCGTCGATGAACTTCTTGGGGTCGCGCACCGGCGCCATCCGGTCCGGGCGCACCGGCCACAGCTCGATCGGCCGCTTGCCGGCGTAGACGACCACCCACCAGCACTCGCCCACCAGGTCGATGTGCTGCTGAATCGTCTCGACGAACAGCATCGAGGTAAAGAAGTTGTTGGGCCGGACCCAGACCGACATGGCCGGGTGCGCCGCGACGAGCTCGACGCCGCGGGGGGCGTCGTCGCCCGAGCCGCACACGTCGCACGTGCGATCGAGGGACAGGCCGGTGCGGTGCATGTGCCAGTCGACAGCGGCCATGGCCGTGCTCAGTTGGTTGATGATCGCGAACAGCGTGCCATTGCTGCCCGGCGCCTCAAGGGCCGTGGCGACGTCGCCGGTCGCGCCGGCCGTCAGGCCCATGCCGCCGTAACGCTGGTCGCGCTGGCCGACGTACGGCACTCCGGCGTCGTTGCGCGGCCGGGCCAGTATGCGGCCAGCGGCGCCCAGCAGCTCACCGACGGGGCTACGCATCTGCCCACACAATGCGCGTCGCGCCACCGTGCCCATGAACAAGATCGATTGACTTGACATCCGGCCATACCGCTGTCGCGGCGCCGGCGCCCGACGTCAACGCGGGCCAGTGAACCGCGCACGATCCATCGCCGAATTCAACGCCCTCGGCGATGACGCCGATGCCGGATATGCCGGAAACGTCACGATCGCGATGCAACTCGAACCGTCTCATCGGCGCTTCACGATCCATTCGAGCACGAGCAGCGCCACCCCGCCCGCCGCGTAGCCGGCGACGTGCGAGGCCTGCCACGCGGCCATGACCAGCAGGCCGAGGCCGGCGACCACAAGCGCGAAGCGCACGGCCACCAGCAGGAAGGCCCGCACGTCGCGGCCTCGGCGCCGAAGCCACCGGGCCAGCACGCCGAGCAGCGACTCTCGACCAGTCATCGACCACGACGCGCTCACCATGGCCGCGATGGTACGCGATCATCGCTCCCAGGCACAGCGACCACGACAAAGGCCCCGGTAACCCGGGGCCTTTGCGCCTCGCCCACCTTCCTTAGGTCGAGGCCTGTCCGTCACCCCTACCGCCGGGGCCTGCTGGCTTTTTATCGAGTGCCACTCTCGCTTACCCCTGTAGTCTACCATGCATCGCGTACCGAATCAATACCCCCGGCGCAGGGTACGCAGCGCCGGCCTGCCGCCCAAGTCGACCTCGGCGACCATGTAGCGCATCGCGTCGGCACCGTGGTCGTCCTTCTTGAGTGGCTCCTCCCTGAGTGGCTTGCCGTCGACCCCGGGTGCCCAGACATAGCCGGACATCTCCTCCTTGGTCGAGGTCGGCTTGCCCTCGTCGACCAGCGCCTGGTCGCGCTCGACCAGCGCATCGCGCACGATGAACAGCCGCACCGGGAGCGCTGGCTTGCCCTCGGTGGCCACCCTGCCCAGCCTCGCCTGTGTCGCCTCGATGCCGGTCGTCACGTCCTTTTTGGCGGCCACGGTGCTCATGTGCAGGTGGCGTTCGAGGGTGGCCCGATCCTCGGCGTCGTGGTCGCAGATGACCGCCCGCGGGGTCGGCTCGATCCATCGGCCGCCGGGCGCCACGATCGCGAGGATCTGCCGCGCGTGATCCTCGACCAGCCGGCCGGTCATGTAGATCTCGCGGTACAGCCACAGCCGGCCGTCGCCGTCCTCGGCCCAGCACTGCAGCACAAACGGGTTGCGGTAGCCGAAGTCCACGCTCCACCACCGCGTCCACTGCTCCGAGCCCGGCGGCAGCGCGTCGACCAGGTGGACCGCAGGGTCCCACGACTCGTAGATCAGGCCCTCGGCCGCGACCCATTTGCCTTTGCGCAGGCGCCAGTACCGCACGCCGGTGAGCTTGTCGAGCTTGCCGATGTACGTCCGGCCGGCCTCGGTGAGCTCGCCCCGAGCGTCGAAGTATGCGGGGTTGTCCTCGTGGCGCGACTCCATCAGCGTGAGCCCCCCTGCGAGGTGCCGCTGGTAGAGCCAGTGGTGCTCGGCGTCGGGGTTGCACATGCCGATGATCTGCGCGTAGGGCATCTTGCCCGAGCGCAGCCGGGTACACAGGGACTCCCAGTCCTGCACGAGGAACTCCGTCGCCTCATCGCATACGATCATGTCGTACTCGCTGGACATGATCTTGCTCGGCCGGTCCAGCCCGCCGATCACGATGACCGAGCCGTTGCGCCTGTACCGGTACTGTGGCGGCTCGGAGGTGCTGCCGCCGAAGTACTCAACCTCACCGGTGGCCAGGCTGGGCCCGGCGACGTTCTTGCGCCACGAGTCCAGCGTGGACGCCCCGAGGCTGGCCGCCGTCTTACGCGCGATCATGCCCCGGGCCTTGGGATACTTCATCATCGCGAGGTGGAGTTTGGTCAGCCCGCCGACACTCTTGCCGGTGCCTGCCGGACCGCTGACCAGGATCTCATCGTCACGGCAGGAGAGTAGCCGCCGGGCCGCGCCGCGCAGCTGCACCCGGCGCTCGGCGACAACGGTCATGGACTCGGGTGTGCCTCGGCGAGGTGCTCATCGACGACGCGCACGATCTCGGCGATCGAGACCGAGTCCTCCCACGTGTACTCCCAGGCGCACTGCTCGGGGCACTGCACGTCGATGTTGGTGTAGTCCGGGCCCCAGCCGCGCAGTTCGGCCCGCATCGTCCGCATGGCCACGGCGTGGATGCCGTCCGGCAACTGCACCGCCTCGGGATCGGTTAGCTCGCCGGACGAAATGATCTCCCCAGCCTGGTTGACCAGGCGCCACCCTCTCGGAGGCAGGGGGATCGCGCTGTTCAGCGAACCGACCGTGACCGGCACACCCAACATCGCCGGGGGGAAATCGGCCGAGCCGTCCTGGCCGGCTATGTCCTGCGACCGGCCGAGATAGTGGACCCGCAGCTCGGTCCACGCCTCCTCGCCCACGTGCAGCCGGGCCGGTACCTGGGCCGCCGGGCGCAGCCCTCCGGCGACGGCGGCCAGCCAGTCTTGCAGCCTGGCCAAGTCGGCTTTCGCGATCACTGCGGGCGTCCGTGGCCATCGGCCCGCGGGTCGACGATGCGCACGCCGTTGAGCAGCGTGGCCCGGCGCACCTGCGACTCGATGTCGGACAGGGCGGCCGACAGCTTGGCCTGCACAGCGCCCTCGTAACCGAGCCGCCACGGGTCATCCATGTCGCCCAGCAGGAACTCAGCGAGCGCCTGAAGGCGCACGCTGATGATGTCGATCTTGTCAATGGCGATCTTCTGCGCGAGCAGCGCCTGGATCCGCGCGTCGTTCTCGCGCACCTGCTGCTCGATCGCGTGCCGGCGGGCCGTCGGGCTCTCGGCGATGGCCTCATCGACGGCCGCGGCAACGGCCTCAGCCTTCTCGTGCTCGGTCACAACTGCTCCAATTCGTCGGGCGACGCTTCGATCTTGTACGTGACGGTGCTGTCCCCGGTGACCTCGGTCTTCGCCGGGGCGTCGAGGCCGAGCAACTTGCGCCGGGACTCACTGATCTTGATCAGCCGATCGGCGGCGGCGAGGTTCGGCCCGTTGTCGATCACCTCGACGTCGGTGCCGTCCTCCAGTTCCCGCTTGATCAGCCGGCCGTTGGAGTGCGCGAGGTGCTCGGCGTTCATGATGCGGTGGGCGACCACCAGGGCTTCATCAAGTAGTGCGAGCTCCCGCGCCCGCTTGATCTCGGCCGAGGCGTCCTGTTCGCGGCTCTTCTGCAGGAGGGCGGCTTTCACGTCCCGGAAAACCGTCTGCCGTGATCCGTATCCGAGCCCGGACTCGCGGTAGATCTTCTCGTACGACCACCCCGCAACAGACAGCTCACAGGCTCTCGCGCGACGCTCGGCGCGGGCCGCGCGAGCCGCCGCCGTCTGATTCGGCGCAGGCGCCGCACCACGTCCCATGATCGTAACTCTTTTTACGTAGACAGGCCGGATGCACGTGCACGACCGCCCCTGGAACGGATGGTCACGAGGCCCTTTTCCTGACAGATCTGCAGGCGGCGGTGCATGTAGCCGTAGCTCCACCCCCGCAGATCGGCAAGGGCGCGGATCGACGCGCCTCGATTATAGGCATCGGCGATCTTCGACAGATCGCCATCGGTCAGCGGTCCCGGTCGTGACATGCGGATCACTCTACACGATCACGCTCGATGCGGACCCGCCTGACCTCGGCCAGCAACTCGCCGACCTTGGTCGTCAGCACCGACACGGCAAGATCGAGCTTGGCCACGTCGGCACCGAGCTTGGCCACCTTGAGAGCCAGCTCAGCCTCGCGATTCACGTCCACGCCCGCCCCCATACCCACTCACCCGCGCCGGGCCCAAACGGGCAGCGTCGTGTCGATGCGCGTCGAGGCGTAGGCCACCGTGAGCTGTTTCCGGATCTCGCCCGGCGTCGCGTCCGGTGGCACGACCCAGCCGAGCCCCTCGGCCTCGCGCCGCGGTGACGGCGACCGGAATCCGCCGCCCGGCCGCCACTGCGGCCGGCTCGCCCGAGCCAGGGCGGCGCGCTCGTCGTCGGTGACCTCACCCTCGGCGTGCGCCATGGCGTAGGACAGCTCGGACACCCGCTCCATAACCCAGTCAGATTCGCCTGTACGCGTCCGATGGACCCAGACCACCGCGTACCCTCCGTCGACCCGCGGCAGCACGGCTACGTAGCGCTCAGGGGCCGCGAGGAACCAAACTCCGGCGTGGGTCCGCAACCAACCCGCGTCGCTACCCTCGAACAGGTCCACGACCTCGACCACCAGCTTGCCGTCGCGGTACTCCGGCTCATCGAGACCAAGTGCGTGGTCAACCTCCCGCTGCTCTTCGAGATCGTCCAGTTGCTCGTCGGTCAGCTCGACGTCCTGCGGCGGGCCCACGTCGTCCAGCTCGACGCCCTCATTGCCCCACAGCTCAACCGGTGCGGCGAGCCGGTGTCGGCCGGTCGCACCCACGACGTCGAGCACCACGCAGTCCGTCTTGCCGGGCCAGAGCCGCAGCCCGCGGCCCACCATCTGGATGAACAAGGCCGCGCTCATGGTCGGGCGGGCGACGACCACGCACGACGTCATCGGCAGGTCGGTGCCCTCCGTGAAGATCATCGCGTTGCACAGGACCTGGATTTTGCCGTCGCGATAGGCCTGCAGGATGGCCCGGCGCTGGTCTTTCGGCGTCTTGGCCGACACGACCTCGGCCGTGAAGCCGCCCTCGCGCAGCTCATCGCGGATCATCTCGGCCGTGTGGACCAGGGGGGCGAACAGGATCGTCTGCCGATCGGCGGCATGCTCGCGCATCGCCTCGACGATCTTCTTGGGCGCCATCGAGTCCTCGATCGCCGCGCCCAACCCCTTCTCGCTGAAGTCGCCGGCGAGCTTGCGCACGCCCGACAGATCGAGATCGTCGACCCGCACCCGGAACGCGACCGGCCGCACCAGGAACCCCTCGGCGATCAGCTCGGCGGTGTCCTTGACGTAGACGACGTCCTGCCAGACGTCGCCCAGCGCCTTGTCGTCGCCGCGGGACATGGTGGCCGTGAAGCCCAGCGCCTTGGCCCGGCCGTCGTAGCAGCCGAAATGCTGCAGCACGCGCAGGTACGAGTCGGCGGCGGCATGATGCGCCTCATCGATGATCACCAGGCCCACGTCACGGATCTGCTGGCGCCGCACCTCACCGGCCAGGGTCTGCACACTGGCCGAGATCACGTGATGCTGCGTGTCGTTGCGCCCCGCCATGACGACGCCGGTGCGCAGATCCGGCGCGACGTCGCGCACCTTCTGCGCGTTCTGCTCGACCAGCTCCTCGCGGTGGGCGACGATCAGCGTCCGCCGCCCACCCGCCGCCCCCCACTTCGAGGTCTCGCCCACCTTGGCGATCACGATGGTCTTGCCGGCGCCGGTCGCCGCGACCACGGCCGCCCGGTCGATGCGCTCGTGCGCAGCGTGGGCGGCGGCAACCATCTCCTCCTGGTAGCGCCTGAGCTTGATCGTCAACGCTCGCCCCGTTCCAACCGCTCGATGTCCCGCTGGGCCGCGGCGTACTCGTCGCGCAGCCGAGCCCAGCGCTCAACCTCACTGCCGAACCGGTAGCTGAGCCGGCCGAACAACGCCCCGGACGCGCACCCGATCGCGAAGTTCAGCCACCAGGGCAACCCGGTCGGGAGCCAGCGGCCCGGCACGTGGAACACGCTGGTCGCGATGCAGAAGGCCATGATCGCCAGCCACATCGCGACCAGCCCGGCGCCTTGGGGCGTGCGCAGGTACTCCTTGATCCGCTTCACGCCACTGACTCTACCATGCATCGCGTACTTTTACCAGCCCTTCGACAGGGCGTAGGCCCGCTGGGCCGCGGCGGCCACGGCCGGCGTCGCCCACCAGGCGCAGCACCCGGCCTCGAAATTCCAGACGTCGAGCCGCCCCGCGCACGGGCACCACGTCGGGTCGCAGAACCCCGAGGCCTTCCTCCTGCACCTGCACAGGTAGGGCTCGAACAGCGACGTGCCGCTGACCAGCCAGACGTTACGCGGGACCATCGCCGCCGCCGTGCAGGCGCCGAGCCTCGATCCACATAGCCTTCAAGATCTCTTTCGAGGCGTAGCGCATGGCGTCGGCGTGCCGGTGGCCGTCGGTCCAGTCCTCGGCGTGCGACGTACGGGTGATCCGCTTCCGGTGATCGTAGGCCACCCGGAAGGGCGAGCAGCTGCACGCGTCGCCGTGCTCGAAGCCGTCATCGGTCTTGCACGCAGCGCCGAGCTGCTTGACGCACGACTCGGCGCAGAGGTAGGCGCGCGTCTTGGCCGCCGTCGACCAATTGGACTTCACACCCCTCGCCCGGCGCACGGCCAGCCCCTCGGCGACATGTAGCCCGCTGTAGGCCCAGAGCGCCGAGACGGTGCGCGGTGCATCGACGTCAACACGCCAGTACGGATCACCGACGGCGGCGAGCAGCCGCCCCGCCTGCTTGAGGCCGAGTCCCCGCTGTCCCTTGACCCAGGGCCCCATCGGGTGCGACTTCATGGCCTTCTCAAGATCCTTGACAGCGCTCGCCTCGATGGCCTTCAAGGCGTCGAAGATCGACAGGAACCGGACGGCGGCGTCGTGGTCCGGGCTCATGCCGGCCGTGCGCACGATCTCGTCCTTGTCGGGCTTCCACTCCCGGCCGTCGGGTGTCAGCCCGGTCATCGCCCCGTACCGGGCCGCGTTGGCCATGCGCACGCGTTCCAAGTCGTCGAGCACGTCGGCGGCCAGCTGCACGGCGGTCGGGTCGAGCAGCTCAAGGTGATTAATCACGATCACTCCAAAAAAGATGTTTCCCGCCCGGGGCGTGTGGTCTTTGGACACCGGTGGTTCCATGGCCCCGGGCGGGAAAGTTGATCAGCGGGGCGGTGCAGCCGAGGGCACCGTTTCCAGCTCGGCCCCGCTGAAACTGAGCCCCCGCACCGCGCAGCCGGACCGGAGATCGAAAGCTGTACGGCGGCACGGGGAGATCTGTGAGCGCAGCCCCGGGCGCACCTTCAGTGGGCATCGCATGTAGAACGGCCCAGGGCTGCGCAGTTCAGGAGAGCGGCGTGCGCGGCGCACGGTCAGTGGGACGCGGGGCAAGCTTGGCCGCGCACGCCGCTCCGGTCAGGGGCGCTCGACGAGACGGCGCAGCACGGAGTCAGGCAGCTTTCCGACGACCATGCCCTGACGCTGCATCTCGGGCAGCGCGGCGATCTCCTCAAAACGCTCGGCACTCGACACGAGCTCGGACGCCTGCGAGCGGCGATAAGCCGCCGCGGCGATCAGGTCGGCGGCCGTGGCCTCGCCCAGCGTCACGCGACGGGTGCCGGTCGAGAACGAGTCGGCGAGCCAGCGGGCCCGATCGGCCGTCCACTGGTCACGCTGGCGCTGGCGCTTCACGCTCACCTGCTTGCCGTGGGTCTTCGCGCCAGCGCCACGAGCAAGCGCGTTGGTGGCGAGCCGATCCATCTGCCGGCGGCGCACGGCCCCCCTCAGCAAGGACAGCATGTAGGCCTCGATCACCTCGGCGGGGGCACTCTGGCGCACCTTGACGGCGATGTCCGCAGGGTCGGTGACGCCGGAGTCAATGACCTGGTCGATGTACGAGCACAGGTCCGGCATGTCGTCAGGCACGGGCTCTCCTCTCGGGTTGGGCGCCGGGGCGGTGATCATTCGGACCTCGCACCATCGTTGGCCCCGGCGAGCTTGGGAGTGATCGGGGGCGGATCAACTACGGACTCCGTGAATTTCGTGGCCCCCGATCACCTATCAAAACAGTACCTGATGCATCGCATAAGCGCAAGAGCGTTGGGACAATGGATCTCTGAACATCGGGCTCCCTGTAGTTGATCTCCGGGGACAATGAGGCCGGACAACGGCTCTTAGAGAGCCGTTGTCCTTGTCCGTTGTCCTGATGTCCTTGTCCATCGTTGTCCTTGTCCGTTGTCCTAGCCTTGACCTGGGCTTTTAAAAAAATGGCATCGTTGTCCGCCGTTGTCCGGCCGTTGTCCTCTTATTTCGTTGTCTGTCTAAATACCGCTACTTACCGTCATCGCCCAAGAACGGAAGGTCACGACGGGTCTTCGCGCGGGCAACGGTCTCGTTGTCCCACTCGGCCGTTGTCCAGTGCAGTGACCATCCGGAGGGGGGCGCGTCGTCCGGTCCGCCGGTGTTGCGGGTGATGAGGCCGGCCTCGGCGCCATCGGGCGGCGGCAGGGCGGCGAAACGCTGCGACGTGCCGTAGCGCATCATCCGGCCGCGCTCCAGCAGGAGGGCCCACGCGCTGATGAACGCGTTGTCCCGGGTCTCCTTCGACGCCATCGCCTTGATCTCCGGCAGGCCCATGAACAGACCCCGGATCTGCGAGCGCACGATGCCCTCGCCGTAGTTCGGCAGCCGGTCATGGATGGCCTTGAACAGCTCAAGGGCCCGGCGCTCACCCTTGGCCGCGTTGGACTCATGGCCTGCGCCTTCGCCGAGTGCCGGCGCAGCGCGGTGATCGAGCACGAGGGACGACAGGTCCCGTCCGGTGTTCGGGTCCGTGCCGCGCTCGACCCGCTTGATCGGGATCACCATGTCAGGCGCCTCGGCCTGGTCTTTCTGCTTGTCCATGGACAGCGTGATCATCATCTGTGACCTGACCACCTTGAGCTCGGCATCCTGCGCCCCGTCGAGCGACGACGCGCCGCGGGCATCGCTGCCCTGCCGGCCGATGTGGTGCACGGTGAGCACGCAGGCTCCGCAGGCCCGCTTGATCCGGTCGGCCTGCTCGGCGTAGTAGGACATGTCGCCGTTGTCGTTCTCGTTGAGCCCGATCGTCACCCGAGCCTGCGTGTCGATGATCACGAGCGCAGGGTTGAGCCGCCGACACGCCTCGACCAGCACCGACCATTGCCCGAGCCCGGGCGACCTCCGTTCGTCGGCCTGCACCGGCTCGGGCAGGAACAACACGTCCTTGATCGGTCCGTACTCGTCGCGCCAAGCGGCCTGCCGAAGCTTCATGCCCTGGTCGCCCTCGGCCACGATGTAGATCACGAGACCCTGCTGGACCTTCCGGCCGCGCCACTCCCGGCCGAGCCCGACGTGCGCGGCGATGTCCAGCGCGACGAAGCTCTTGCAGCTGCCGCTCTTGCCGATCAGCCATGCCGTCGTCGCGCAGTCCAGCACGCCATTGATCAGCGGCACGGGGTTGGGACGCTCGTCGAGCTGCTCGGGGGTGAGCATGCGCGCCATGAGCGCCGTCACCGGATCAACGTCACCGGGGTTATCCACAGCCCCGTGCACACCCTGTGGATAACCATTGCCCGCCCCGCCCCCCGCGGACCACGAACCCGGGTCCGGCGCAGGCGGGGCATGGGTAGGGAAGATCGCATCACCGCCCATCCACCCCGCGGGCCCGCCGACGTGCGCGAGGTCGGCGGGCCGGTCGCCGATGTCCCGTTCGGCCCGGCCCCACACCCCGGTCAGCTCGGCGTCCGGCACGGTGACACCCGGGTCGGGGTGTGCCTTGCCCGCCCGCCACCAGGCCTCGAACACGGCATCGCGATCCACCACGTCGGTGTTGACCAGTTCGATGAGCCGGCGGGCGGTAGCCGCGGCGCGGCTGTTGCGCTGCCCGACCGGCGCCGCGGCCAGCCGCTGCACCTCACCGTTCACGGCGGCGACGACATAGTTCGTGACGGCCCCCTGATCGCGCACCGCGAGAGGCACGGGCGCGGCCCGGGGCTTCGGCGGTGCCGGCCGCACGGCTTCGAGTACGCCACCAGGCGCCCCGGCCGGCGGCCGGTCCTGCAGCACCTCGTACGCGCCCTTGTCCGTGACACTGGGCGCGATGACGATCTGCCCACCGCCGGCCTCGCCCCGGCGGGCTCCGCGTACGTCGAACCCGGCGGGCAGCCGGCCCGTGCCGTTGTTGGGCACGAAGTCCGGCGGCAGGGTGAACAGGAAGTGCAGCCCGCCCCCGCCGGTGCGCTGCACCCAGGTCGCCGCGGCCCAGCAGTCCGCCAGCACGGCGGCCACCGCGCCTTCCTCCCCCGCCACGACGTGACTCGGGTCGTAGTCGAGGGCCCATACACCGCTGATCAGCCCGGTGGCCAGTCCCCAGTTGCAGGACGGCCAGCGGCTCAGCGCGCCCCAAAGCGCGGTCTCGTCGCGCACCAGGTGCTCGGGGCGCTGCCAGGCCTCGGCGATCGGGTGCTTGCCGGCCGACCGGCACGCCGAACCGGCCCGGCACGAGCACGCCCCGGCGGTCACGCCGTGCAGCGGCACGAGGGCCCAGCCTCGTGCCAGATACCGGCCGAGCATGGTCGTGACCTGTGTATTGCGGACGTCGATGCTATCCTGCATATGCGTGATCCCCCAAGAAGCACGTCGAACCCCTCGGCACCGGAGCCGGGGGGTTTGATTATGCGCCGGTCCGGGCGCCCGGGATGATCTACGCTACGGAGCTGGTGTTGACGATGACGTCGGTGGGGCCGAGGCCCGTCGCCTCCGCCACGCTCCCGCGCCGGTCGTTGTCGTAGGCCCGCCGCCGGCTCACCTGCGTCTGCCCGCGACGCTGCGCGGCCTCAAGATGCCCGGGCAGGATCGCGTCGTAGCGCGCACGGACCTCGCCCGATGTCAGGCCGGTCGCGGCCATCACCTCGGCGATGAAGTCCGCGCGGAGCCGCTCCAATCCGTCCTCGGTGCACTCGCGGATCACGACCGAGGTGCTCTTGCTCAGCAGCTCGCCCCACGCGGCGAGCTCGGCCGCCATCTCGGGGGTGAAGGTGGGTCCGAGCTGCACGGTGTATCGGGCCGGTACGGGGTTCGGCATGGTGGTGACTCCCTGTGTTCGCA
>Ga0068869_100000066_pt1 | contig 47457 bp, 51 predicted proteins | sample KBSMisM52_FD_64676 | JGI IMG/M metagenome (GOLD analysis project Ga0068869, IMG submission 64676) | Miscanthus rhizosphere microbial communities from Kellogg Biological Station, Michigan, USA - KBS Miscanthus M5-2 | ecosystem: Host-associated > Plants > Roots > Rhizosphere > Soil ... | reverse complement strand
AGCTTAATTGGCGCGGCGCAATATACTATTTATCGCAATAAATCAGTAAGTTAGAAATCACTTCCGCCTGGTGGAATAACTGGTGGCGCAAACCGGCATAAAGATGCTGCGCAGCATGTATATCTTATATAAGAGTGTGGCGATGGGGCTCTAACGAGTGCGCATAACCAATTGATTTGAAAAGAACAGGACTGTCAGCGGGCTCGTTTGCCGCCAACACCCTTGTTTTCCGTAACGCGGATTGGCGTTCCGAACGCTTCCACCAGATGCGGCCGCGTCCCGTTGCAGCGGCGCCACAGGATGGGTCGCATCGCTTCCTCGGTGCGCGGGTGAACCACGCCGCCGCGAGTCATTCACCAGTGCGCGCGATGCGATTATGCTAAGCGACCACGCGCCCATGGCGCCCTCGTCCCCAGCGTTCTTCGCCACAGGAGCCCACCGTGCGCACTTACAGCGTTTCAACCGCGATGCTATTGGCGCTGGCCGCCGGCGTAGCCGCCGCGCAGGCGCCGGACACGAACCTCGCGCGCAACATTGCCGCGGGCTGTGCGAACTGCCACGGCACCAACGGCGTGAGCCAAGGAGGCATGCCGTCGCTCGCGGGACAGGCGAAGGCGGATCTCGTCCGGAAGATGCAGGATTTCAAGGCGGCCCGGACGCCCGCCACGGTCATGACGCAGCTTGCCAAGGGTTATACGGACGAACAGATCGACCTTGTCGCCGGCTGGTTCGCGGCGCAGAAACCCTGAAGCTTCGACCGAGGAGACCGACCATGACCATGCAGCGACGGGAGTTCCTCAAGGCCATCGGTGCCACGGGTATCGCCGCGACCGGAATCGCGGGCTGCGCAACCTCGGAGCGCAGGAGCGGTCCCAAAGTCGTCGTCGTCGGCGGCGGGTACGGCGGCGCGACGGTCGCCAAATACCTGAACCTGTGGAGCAATCGCACGCTCGACATCACGCTGGTCGAGGTCGATCCGGCATTCGTGTCCTGTCCGATGTCGAACCTGGTGCTTGGCGGCAGCAAACAGATCTCGGACCTCACCGTGAGCTACGACGGTCTCACGCGGCAGGGAATCAAGGTGTTGTTCGACACCGCGCAGGCGGTCGATCCGATCCGCGGCACCGTGCGCATCTCGAATCAGCGCGACCTTCCCTATGATCGGCTCGTGCTGTCGCCGGGTGTGGACTTTCTCTACGGTGAGGTGCAAGGGATGGGAAGCGCGCAAGCGCAGGCCCGGGTGCTGCACGCGTGGAAGGCCGGTCCCCAGACCGTTGCGTTGCGTCAGCAACTGGAAGCGATGCGCGACGGCGGCGTGTTCGCGATCTCGATTCCGAAAGCGCCGTATCGCTGCCCGCCGGGACCGTACGAGCGCGCCTGCCAGGTGGCGTGGTATCTCAAGCGCGCCAAACCGCGCAGCAAGGTGCTGATCCTCGACGGCAACGAGGACGTGATCTCGAAAAAGGGTCTGTTCATCAAGGCCTGGAACGAGGATTACAAGGGCATCGTCGAATATCGTCCCAACTACGTGCTCACCGGTGTGGATGCCGCTACGCTGACGGCGAAGTTCGAGACTGCCGACGATGTGAAGGCGGATGTGCTGAACGTGATTCCCCCGCAGCGGGCCGGTGCGATCGCGGCGCAGGCCGGCGTGATCACGGCAAACAATCGCTGGTGCGAGGTGGATTTTCTCTCGTTCGAATCGATCAAGGTGCCGAAGATCCACGTGCTCGGCGACGCGATCCAGATCGCGCCGCTGATGCCGAAGTCCGGCCACATGGCAAACCAGCACGCGAAGGTCGCGGCGGCAGCGATCCTCAACGCGTTCGCAGGCCAGCCGCCCAATCCGTCGCCGGTCATCAACAACACTTGCTACAGCTTCATCACCGACCGCGATGTCGTCCACGTCGACTCGGTCCATCAGTACGACAGGGAGAAGAAGACGTTCGCCACGGTCCCGGGCTCGGGCGGTCTTTCGCCGGCACCCACAGCGCTCGAAGGTGAGTATGCGTTCGCGTGGGCTAAAAACATATGGGCGGATGCCCTGACGTGACGTGCGCAAGTTGCTTGCGCGACCGCTTCGCGGTGGGCGCAATTTGCGCCGGATTGATGTCAGCACGAAAGCCTTCGGGCGGCCGCGCGCCTTTCGTGTAGAAACGGCACGAAGCGCGCCGCTGCCTCCTTGGCGCAATGCGCCGTTCGCAGCGCTCGCGCGTCGGCAGCCCATCAGTCCTCGCAGACGCGCGCTTCGCGCCTGGGCTGCGCCCTGCTCGGCCAGACGTAGCGCGATCGGCTTCGCCGAACCTCGGTAGCACGCGCATGCCCCTTGAAAGCCCCAATGAATGCATGCGCCCATCGAAGGCCGTCAGCGCGCTTGCGCGTTACTGAACGGCCGCGCAGCGGCTTATGATCGACGCGCTTCGTAGCAGTTACCGCGCGGAAAGCGCTCGGCCGCCCGGAGCTTTTCGCGCTGACTGCCTTCGGGACAAAAAAGCGGAGCGCAACGCGCTCCGCTTTTTTTGGCACGGCGCACGTTATGCGACGGGCTCCGCCTCTTTTGGCGTTTCTTCGAACACCAGCTTGACCTTCTCGTCGTCGCCGATGTCGATCGTCACCTTGCCGCCGGACACGAGATGGCCGAACAGCAATTCCTCGGCGAGCGCCTTCCGGATCGTGTCCTGGATGAGACGGGCCATCGGCCGTGCGCCCATCTGCGGATCGAATCCCTTCTTCGCCAGATATTCCTTCAGCGCAGGCGTGAACGAGGCGTCGACCTTCTTCTCGTGCAACTGGGCCTCGAGCTCGAGCAGGAACTTGTCGACCACGCGCAGGATGATGTCGTGGTCGAGCGAGCTGAACGAGATCGTCGCGTCCAGCCGATTGCGGAATTCCGGCGTGAACATGCGCTTGATCTCGCCCATCTCGTCGCCCGAGCTCTTCGTCTGCGTGAAGCCCATCGTACCCTTGGCGAGCTCGGTCGCGCCCGCATTGGTCGTCATGATGATGATGACGTTGCGGAAGTCGGCCTTGCGTCCGTTGTTGTCGGTGAGCGTCCCGTGGTCCATCACCTGCAGCAGGATGTTGAAGATGTCCGGGTGCGCCTTCTCGATTTCGTCCATCAGCACGACGCTGTACGGATGCTTGGTCACCGACTCGGTCAACTGGCCGCCCTGATCGAAACCGACGTAGCCCGGCGGCGCGCCGATCAAACGGGACACCGCGTGGCGCTCCATGTATTCCGACATGTCGAACCGGATCAGCTCGACGCCGAGGCAATACGCAAGCTGCCGCGCCACTTCCGTCTTGCCCACGCCCGTAGGACCGCTGAACAGGAAATTGCCGATCGGCTTGCGCGGATTGCCGAGACCCGAACGCGCCATGCGAATGGCGGAAACCAGGGCGTCGATCGCCTTGTTCTGGCCGAACACGACGTTCTTCAGGTCGCGATCGAGCGTCCGCAGCGAATTGCGATCGTCGGACGACACGTTCTTCGCGGGAATGCGTGCGATCTTGGCGACGATTTCCTCGACGTCGCTCTTCCCGATGACTTTCTTCTGCCGCGACTTGGGCAGGATCTTCTGCGCGGCGCCGGCCTCGTCGATCACGTCGATGGCCTTGTCAGGCAGATGGCGGTCGTTGATGAACCGTGCCGCGAGTTCCGCCGCGCTCGTCAGCGCCGCCGGCGCGTACTTGACGCCGTGGTGCTGCTCGAAGCGAGTCTTCAGTCCCTTGAGGATCTCGATGGTCTCGGCGATCGACGGTTCCGGCACGTCCACTTTCTGGAAGCGCCGCGACAGCGCGTGATCCTTTTCGAAGATCTGCCGGTATTCGTTGTACGTGGTGGCGCCAATGCATTTCAGCGCGCCGGTCGACAGCGCGGGCTTCAGCAGATTGGAGGCGTCGAGGGTCCCGCCGGATGCCGCACCGGCGCCGATGATCGTGTGGATCTCGTCGATGAACAGGATCGACTTGGGACTGTCGGCCAGCTGCTTCAGGACGGCCTTCAACCGCTGCTCGAAATCGCCGCGGTATTTGGTGCCGGCGAGCAGCGCACCCATGTCGAGCGAATACACCTGGTAGTCACTCAGCAGCTCCGGCACCTCGCCTTCGTGGATCCGGCGCGCCAATCCTTCGGCGATCGCCGTCTTGCCCACGCCGGCTTCGCCGACGAGCAGGGGGTTGTTCTTGCGCCGGCGGCACAGCACCTGGATCACGCGCTCGAGCTCGTGCTCGCGGCCGATCAGCGGGTCGATCTTGCCGGACTTGGCGAGCGCGTTCAGATTCAGCGTGTACGCATCGAGCGCGCCCTGCGCTTCGTTGCCGTTGTCGTCGTCGCCCTTCGCTTCCTGCTTGTCCTGCTTCTGCTGCGGCGTCTTGGTGATCCCGTGCGCGATGTAGTTGACGACGTCAAGCCGCGTCACGCCACGCTGGTTCAGGAAATAAACCGCGTGCGACTCCTTCTCGCCGAAAATCGCGACCAGCACGTTGGCGCCGGTGACTTCCTTCTTGCCCGAGGACTGGACGTGCAGGATCGCGCGCTGGATCACGCGCTGGAATCCCTGCGTCGGCTGGGTGTCCGCATCCGAGTGCGGGGCGAGGCGCGGCGTGTGCTCCTGGATGAAGTCCGACAGCACGCCGCGCAATTCGTCCAGATCGACGCCGCAGGCCTTCAGGACCTCGGCCGCCGATGGGTTGTCGAGCATCGCGAGCAGCAAGTGCTCGACCGTGATGAACTCATGCTGCTTCTGCCTGGCCTCGACAAAGGCCATGTGGAGAGAGACTTCCAGTTCCTGCGCAATCATCGACCTTCCTTCGTCCGGTGCGCCCGCCCGGGAAACGCCCCGGCCCAGCGACTATAACGCTTACGTCTCCTCCATCGTGCACTGTAGCGGATGCTGATGCTTACGCGCGATGTTGATGACTTGTTCGACCTTCGCCACGGCGACCTCGCGCGTGTAGGTGCCGCAAACGCCCATGCCCTCGCGATGAACCTGCAGCATGACCTGCGTGGCCTTCTCGCGGCTCATGGCGAATACAGTTTGCAGGACGACGACGACGAAGTCCATTGGTGTGTAGTCGTCGTTCAGCAACATCACTTTATACAGCGGCGGCGGCTTGACCTTGGCCTTCTCGGCCTCGAGTACGATGCCGTGCTGCTCCTGGTTGCTCATTGCCTGCCACGATACTCCGGATGAACTTGGGGTCAATGTTTGATGATTGCAACAGTTTTTTCAAGGGGAACGGCCGGAACGCGGCCGTCCGCTTGACGCTCCGGGAACAATACGCGTAGAAGACGAATGTTTGGCGCACCCTTCGGTCTGCCTTTCCGGCCTTCGGCCGGGCCGGCTTTGCAGCCCCCCGGCGACCCGTTGAGCAACCGCCAGACACCCGTTCAATCCTAAAGGAATACGCAGTATGGCAACCGGTACCGTCAAGTGGTTCAACGATGCAAAGGGCTTTGGCTTCATCACTCCGGACGGCGGCGGCGAAGACTTGTTCGCGCACTTTTCGGCGATCAACATGCAGGGCTTCAAGACTCTGAAGGAAGGCCAAAAGGTCCAGTTCGAAGTCACACAGGGCCCGAAGGGTAAGCAAGCGTCCAATATCCAGGCCGCCTAGAGATATTTTATTGCCGGTGCATCCCTGGTGATGCTTAAGGCAATCCTTGCCAAGGCCCGCCAAAAGCGGGCCTTTTTGTTCATGGGGTCAGAGACGATTTTCCGGGCGCCGCTTCAGGAAAGTCGTCTCTGACCCCAAAGCAAAAGACCCGCCGGCCGGCGGGTCTTTGGTGACGCAGCCGACGGGCGGTCGGCTACATCCGCTCGATCATCGCCTGGCCGAAGCCCGAGCACGAAACCTGGGTCGCTCCCTGCATGAGCCGGGCAAAGTCGTAGGTGACCACCTTGTCGAGAATTGCCTTTTCCAGGCTGGTCTCGATCAGCGCCGCGGCTTCCTTCCAGCCCATGTGCACCAGCATCATTTGCGCGGACAGTATTTCCGAGCCCGGATTGACGTAATCCTTGCCGGCGTACTTGGGCGCGGTGCCATGCGTCGCCTCGAACATCGCGACCGAGTCGGACATGTTGGCGCCAGGGGCGATGCCGATGCCGCCCACCTGCGCCGCCAGCGCATCCGAGATGTAGTCGCCGTTCAGGTTCAGCGTGGCGATCACGTCGTACTCGGCGGGCCGCAGCAGGATCTGCTGGAGGAAGGCGTCGGCAATCACGTCCTTGACGACGATCTCTCGTCCCGTCTTCGGGTTCTTGATCGACATCCAGGGACCGCCGTCTTTCGGCTGCGCACCGAACTCCTTCTGCGCGAGCGCGTAGCCCCAGTCGCGGAACCCGCCCTCGGTGAACTTCATGATGTTGCCCTTGTGCACGAGGGTCATCGACTTGCGGTCGTTGTCGATCGTGTACTGGATCGCCTTGCGGACCAGGCGCTCGGTGCCCTCGCGCGACACCGGCTTGATGCCAATGGCCGACGTCTCGGGAAAGCGGATCTTCTTCACGCCCATTTCGTTGATGAGAAAGTCGATGATCTTCTTCGCCGGCGCGGACTCGGCCGCCCACTCGACTCCGGCGTAGATGTCCTCCGAGTTCTCGCGGAAGATCACCATGTCGGTCTTCTCCGGCTCCTTGACCGGCGAGGGCACGCCCTTGAAATAGCGGACGGGCCGCAGGCACACGTACAGGTCGAGCTCCTGGCGCAGCGCCACGTTGAGCGAGCGAATGCCACCACCGACCGGCGTCGTCAGCGGTCCCTTGATCGACACGACATACTCCTTGACGATCGCCAGCGATTCCTCGGGCAGCCAAACGTCGGGACCGTAGATCTTGGTCGATTTCTCGCCGGCAAAGATCTCCATCCAGTGAATCCGGCGCTTGCCGCCGTACGCTTTCGCCACCGCCGCGTCGACGACCTTGAGCATCACCGGGGTAATGTCGAGGCCCGTCCCGTCACCCTCGATATAAGGAATGATCGGGTTGTCCGGAACATTGAGGCTATAGTCTGCGTTGACGGTGATCTTGGCGCCGCCGGCGGGCACCTTGACGTGTTGGTAATCGGGCATGGATGCTCCTCTTTGGAACGGCCTGGAAAAATCGGTGGCAGGACGATGGATGGCAGCGGCGCGCTGAACGCGCGTCGCGAAACTCTTGATTATCCGCGAATTTGACTATTCCCGCCACGCCGCGCGACTCGCCAAGCGCAGTCGCCGGCGTCGTCCTGCTCAACAAGCCCTTTGGCGTGCTCTGCCAGTTCTCGAGCGGCGGCGCGCGGCCCACGCTGCGGGATTTCGTCACGATACCGGACGTGTATCCGGCGGGCCGGCTCGATGCCGACAGCGAAGGACTCGTGGTGCTGACGGCCGACGGTGCGTTGCAGGCGCGCATCACGAATCCGCGTTACAAGCTCCCAAAGATTTATTGGGTGCAAGTCGAAGGCGAACCAGCCCCCGTGCAGTTGCGCGCACTGGCGCGCGGCGTGTCGCTCGCCGACGGCATGACGCGGCCGGTGGGCGTGCGCAGCGTCGCGGAGCCGGCTTCGCTCTGGCCGCGCGATCCGCCCATCCGCATACGAAAGAACATCCCCACTGCGTGGCTGGAAATTGCGATTGCCGAAGGCCGCAATCGGCAAATACGGCGAATGACGGCCGCGGTCGGCCTGCCGACGCTGCGCCTCGTCCGGTGGTCGGTGGGCCGCTGGACGCTTGCGGACTTGGCTCCTGGCGAGTCGCGGCTCGCCGCCGTGCTATGATCGCGCGCCGCTCGCGGGTGCGGCCACAGTGTCCGCTCCTGAGTCTTCGCGCCCGCGTCCTTTCCTCCCGCATGCGCAGCTGCCGCTCCGTCCTTCTCCCTCGATGATCCGACGTCTCTTTGCCCGCCTGATTCCCGGCCGGCCGTCGCGCGACCCGCGCATCTACGTGGCGCGCGAGCATCCGGTGCGGCAGGACCAGGTGCCGCGCGGCGCCCGCACGGTGACGGAGAAGCTGCACGAGGCGGGATTCAAGGCGTTCGTCGTCGGCGGCGCCGTGCGCGATCTGCTGCTCGGGCTGACCCCGAAGGACTTCGACATCGCGACCGATGCCACCCCCGAAGAGGTGAAGCCGCTGTTCCGGCGCGCGTACATCATCGGCCGCCGGTTCCGGCTCGTGCACGTCCACGTGGGCGCCGAAGTGCTCGAGGTGTCGACGTTCCGCGCGCCGCAGATCGCGGTGGAGTCGACCGACGAGCACGGACGGCTACTCTCGGACAATGTCTATGGCACGCAGGCCGAGGATGCCGCGCGCCGCGACTTCACCATCAACGCGCTGTACTTCGATCCGATCTCCGAAGAGATCTGGGACTACGTCGGCGGGGTCATCGACGTGCGCAAGCGACGTCTGAAGCTGATCGGCGCGCCGGTCACCCGGTTCCGCGAAGATCCGGTCCGCATGCTGCGCGCGATCCGGCTGGCGGCGAAAGTCGGCGTGGCCATCGACCCCAAGACCGCGGCACCCATCCCCAAGCTCGCAAGCCTCATCCAGAACGTGCCGCCGGCGCGGCTGTTCGACGAGATGCAGAAGCTTTTGCTCTCGGGCCACGCGGTCGAGACGCTGCAGAGCCTGCGCGCGCACGGGCTTTCGCACGGCCTGCTGCCGTTGCTCGACGTGATTCTCGAGCAGCCGCTCGGGCCCAAGTTTATCGACACCGCGCTGGCCGGCACCGACGCGCGGGTCCGCGAGGGCAAGGCGGTATCGCCGGCATTTCTGTTCGCTACGCTGCTGTGGCACGAGGTGCTGCAGCAGTGGAACGCCGCCAAGGCGCGCGGGGAAAAGCCGCTGCCCGCGCTGCACGTCGCGATGGATCGCGTGCTGGAAGCGCAAGCGGAACGCATCTCCATTCCGCGCCGCTTCGAAGCCACGATCAAGGAAATCTGGTCGTTGCAGCCGCGTTTCGAGCAGCGCGCCGGCGCGCGCCCCTATCGCCTGCTCGAGCACGAGCGCTTCCGCGCCGCGTACGACTTTCTCGATCTGCGCGGCGCCTCGGGAGAGGTACCGCGGTCGCTCGTCGATTGGTGGACGCGATTCCAGGACGCGGGCGAGGCCGAGCGCGAGGCAATGTTGAAGCCGGAGGAGGCGCCGAAAAAAGGCCGGCGTTCGCGCGGCCGCGGCCGCAAGCGCCGCGATGATCCCGACGCTGCGCCTTCGAGCGGTCATGCCGCCAGTGGTTGAATCTAGTGTCCTGTTCGCAAGTCCCTCGATAGTTCGCGGCGAAATCCGCTCCTTTATCTTCGGAATTTGCCGAACAGGACACTAACGGTGAAGCCGACGGTCGCCTTCATCGGGTTGGGCAGCAATCTTTCGCATCCGCGCCGCCAGCTGGCACGCGCCACTGCGGCGCTGGCGCATCTGCCGCAATCGAGATTGATCGCCGTCTCGCCGAACTATCTGAGTGCGCCGGTGGGCACGAGCGGCCCGCAACCGGATTATGTGAATGCGGTCGCGGCCGTGCGCACGGCGCTCGCACCGCGCGCGCTGCTGCGGCGATTGCAGGCAATCGAGCGGCGTCAGCACCGCCGCCGCGAAGCGGGTGCCGCACGCAATGCGCCGCGAACGCTCGATCTCGATTTGTTACTATATGGCGGTCGTCGAATTCGCGCTGCACAGCTCGTGGTACCGCATCCGCGCATGCACGAGCGCGCCTTCGTCCTGCGTCCGCTGCTCGACATCGCGCCGACGGCCGGCATTCCGGGCCACGGGCTTGCGCGCCGACACTGGCGCGCGGTGCGCGGCCAGCGCATTGCGCGCACCCGTACCCATTTCCTCCGTTAGATCGCCGATGGATATCGAGCGTTGCCGCTACATCGTCGTCGAGGGACCCATCGGCGCGGGCAAGACGAGCCTCGCGCGGCAGCTGGCCGAGCATCTGGACGCGGAAATGCTGCTCGAGCAACCGGAGGACAATCCGTTCCTCCACCGGTTTTACGATGACATGCCGCGCTTCGCGCTGCCCACGCAACTGACCTTCCTGTTCCAGCGGGTCGACCAATTGCGCCGCTTGGCGCAGCTCGATCTCTTCCGCGAGCCCACGATCTCGGACTTCCTGCTCGACAAGGATCCTCTGTTCGCGCGCCTCAATCTCTCCGACGACGAGTATGCGCTCTATGAGAAGGTGTATCGGCATCTGAAGCCGCAAACCGCCGACCCCGACCTCGTCATTTATTTGCAGGCGCCGGTGGAGACGCTGCTGTCGCGGGTGCGGACGCGCGGCATCGGGTTCGAGCAGTCGATCCCCGACGAGTATCTTGCGCGGCTGGCGGACGCCTACGCCCGCTTCTTCTACCAGTACGACGAGGCGCCGCTGCTCATCATCAACAGCGAACGCCTGAATTTCGTCGACAACCCGTCGCACATGAAAATGCTGCTCGCGCGGATCACCGGCATGCGCGCACGGCGGGAATTCTTCAACCTCGGCCAGGCTTGACCGGACGCCGCGTGGAAATCCTCCGTACGGCGGCCGAGCTCGCGCAGCGCCTTGACGGGGCAGGCCGGGTCGCGTTCGTGCCAACGATGGGCAACCTGCACGAAGGCCATCTCAGGCTGTGCCGCATCGCGCGCGAGCACGGCGACGCGGTCGTCGCCAGCATTTTCGTCAATCGGCTGCAGTTCGGTCCGAACGAGGACTTCGACCGTTATCCGCGGACGTTCGACGCCGACCGCGCGGGTCTCGAGCGCGAGGGCGTCGACGTGCTGTTCGCGCCGCTGGATCAGGAGATGTATCCGACGCCGCAGGTTTATCGCGTGCAGCCGCCGCCGCTGGCCGACGAGCTCGAGGGTGCATTCCGTCCCGGTTTTTTCGGCGGCGTGTGCACGGTCGTGCTGAAGCTGTTCAACCTCGTGCAGCCCGATGCCGCGGTGTTCGGCAAGAAGGACCGTCAGCAGTTGAAGATCGTCCGCGGCATGGTCCAGCAGTTCAACCTGCCGATCGAAATCGTGCCGGCCGAGACCGTCCGCGCCGATGATGGTCTTGCGCTGTCGTCGCGCAACAACTACCTGACGCCGGACGAGCGGCGCGAAGCGCCTCACTTGTATCGCGTGCTGCGCGGGATCGCCGAAGCGATCATCGACGGGCGCACCGACTACGCGAACCTCGAAGCCGCCGGTCGCGCCGAGCTCGCTGCCCGCGGATGGAAAGTGGACTATGTCGCGATCCGCCACGGGCTCGCGTTGCGCATCCCGCACCCGGAAGGCTTCGATCACCCCAACCTGCTCATCGTGCTGGCTGCCGCAACCCTTGGCACGACGCGTCTCATCGACAACGTCGACGTGGTCAGGCAGGACGGGAAAGACTGATCAGGGTGGTGTGACCTTCCGCGGCGGCATCAAAGCGAGCCAGTTGCCGATCACCGCGAGCATGACGCCCAGACCGGCCACCCACGTCCAGCGGTAACCCTCGAACAACGTCGATAGCAGTAGCGCCACGATCGGCACGATCACGTTGACGAACGCCGCGGGTCCCGCGCCGATGCGCTTCAACAGGGTCAGATAAGCGCCGAACGCGACGACGCTGCCGAACAGCGCGAGGTACAGGAGAGACGCGACATAGGGCAGCCGCGCGTCGAATGTCCACGGTACGCCCGTGGCCGCGGCGGCGAGCACCGCCGTGAGGGTGCCGTAGGCCATGCCCCACGCCGTGGCGGGAAACGTAGGCAACCCCGCGTTGTGATTGCGCACGGCGATCAGGTTTCCGACCGTCGCGATCACCGTTCCGGCGAACGCAAACACGATGCCCAGCGCCGCCGTGCCGCCGTGCCGCGCCGCGTCTAGCTCAGGCAGGAACAGCAGCGCAATGCCGGCGACGCCGAGCGCTGCCGCGACCAGCGTGCGCACCGTCAGCGGTACGCCGAAGGCGAAGCGTGCGCCGATGGGATTCATGAACACGATGGTCGAAAAGACGATCGCGACGAGTCCGGATGCGACGTACTGCTCGGCCCAGTAAACCGCGATGTAATTGAGGCCGAACAACGTGGCGCCAAAGGCCGCGAGGAACGCGTGATCCCGCCACGAAAAACGCAACGGAGCGCCGCTGATCACGCACCACAGCACAAGGCAGGCCGAGGCCAGCGCGAACCGGTACGCCACGGAAATTTCCGGCGGGACCACGCCCAACTGGTAGGTGATCGCGAGCCACGTCGAGCCCCAGATCAGCGCGGACGTGAGGAATAGCGCGGGATTGCTCGTGCGCATCAGCGCGCTCCGATGTGCGCGACCACGCGATCGGCGGCAAGAAAGGCACGCATCCGATCGAGTTCGGCGTCGAGCTCGTGCCGGAATGCGGCGGCGCGCGGCACCGCTTTGGCGAAGCCAACGTCGACGGTGAGCGTGCCATTGGTCATCGACGCGTTGGCCCAACCGATCACATCGTCGCGCCACAGCAACGGCAGCGCGTAGTAGCCCAATCTGCGCTTTTTCGGCGGCGTGTACGCTTCGAGCCGGTACTCCCATCCCCAGAACGCCGTGAACCGCCGGCGATCCCAGACGACCGGGTCGAACGGCGCAAGCAGCCGCACGTTCGTGGCGACATCGTCACGGATCTCATCGTGCGCCGGCAGCAGCCACTCCAGCCCGTCGATGGTCGCGCGGCGGACGTCCGGACCATGACGGAATCGGTCGAGCGCCTTAGCGAGCAACGCCGGCGCCAACGAAGTCCCGGGCAGCATGCGCGCCAGTTGACGCAGCGTCGGTTCCGGCAACGGCGCATAGAGGTCCAGCAACAGCGACAGGATGGCGCGGGCGCGCACCGGCGCGGCGAGCGCAGGTTCGGCGGGTGGCGCGAGCGCGTACACCTTGATACCGTTGGCGCGCCGCGCCACCGCGAGCTTGCCGCGATGATGAAGCGCCTCGAGCACGCGGGTGGTCGCGGCCGATTCGCCGCCCCAGGCGTTCGCGGTCCGCGTGCGGCCGAGCACCGCGAGATCGCGCGGGTGCGTTTCGCCATGCTCCGCCACGTGCGCGAGGATGCGCGCGGCCAGCCGCGGATGCTCGCGTTCGACGTGACGGCGGTGGCGCGCGTTGCGCGGGTGCAGCCACTGCAACGTGGCGCGCGGAACGACGCCGTACACATGGACATAGTCCTCGGCGAGCGGCAGCGCAGGATACGCGCGGTCGAGATCGCCAACGCGATAGCCGGCCACGCGGTGGCGCAGGATCAGGTCGGCGGCGCGCGCGGGCGCACGAATCGGATCGAGCTGGACGAAGCCGAGGGCGCCGATGGCCTCGACCAGCGTCGCCGAGGGCTGCAACGTCCGCGCCACGGCGTGTGCGCGCAGCTCGCGCAACGTAGGCTGCGTCATTGGAGTCTTTCGCGCCGCGCGCTCATCCGCCCTCAAGAGGCGTGGGTGCCGGCATTTCTTCCTCGCCGCGACGGCTTGCGCGCCAGGCGCTGAACGACACGATCGCGAGACCGATGCCGATGCACGCGATTCCCGCCCATTCGTTGCCGGTCAGCCGCTCGTCGAACACCGCCATCGAGCCCAGCAGCGCGATCACCGGAATGGCAAACATGTTAAGGGTCGCGGTGCCGGCAGGCAGGATGCGCAAAACGGCAATCCACAACATGAATCCGACGGCTGTGGACAACACGGCGATATAGGCAAGCTGGGCCACATAGCTCACGCTCCACAGCGTGTCGGGAAATGAAATCGCGATGGGCAGCACCGTCAGCGGCAGCACTCCTACCAGCATTTGCCACGCAAGGAAGTTGAGCGGGTCGAATTGCCGCGCGCGCTGGAAGTATTTGGTCAGCACGGTGCCGGCACCCCAGCCGAAGCCGGACAATACCGCCCACAGCTTGGGCCCGATGTCACCCTGCCAATTCCACGGCGCGACGACGAGCACGAGACCGATGAATGCGAAGCCGACGGCGAACCACTGGCTTCCTTTCACGCGCTCGTGCAGGATAGGCCAGGCGAGCAACAGCGTCCAGAACGGCATCGTGAACACGAGCACCGACGTGCGGCCCGCCCCGCCGCCGGCCAGCGCCATGGTCGTCGAGCCGATATTGATCGTCGTCTGGAACAGGCCGGTGACGGCGACCGCGATCCACGAGGACGGAAGCAGCGGCCTTCGCTGGATGATCAATACCGCAAACAGCACGAGCACGGCAAGCCACGTCCGATGCACATTGAGGACCACCGGATGCGCGTGCTGCAGCGCGAATTTCAGCACGAGCCAGTTGGAGCCCCAGATCAGCGTCAGCGCCAGGAGCGCCGCATAGGCGGCCCTTCGCGAATGCAACTGCTCGAGGATCAATGCGACTTCGAGCCGAGAAAGGCCTCGAGCAACCGCGCCACGACTTCGGGCTGATCGTGATGCAGCATGTGCCCGGCGCCGGCAACGGTGACCAGCTGGCTGTTCGGAATATGACTGATACGCCGCGCCAATTCGGCATCCGTATCGCCGTCCGCCGCGAGCCAGCGCCGGATGTGCGATTCCGCGGCGGCGATCCAGAGGACGGGCGCGGTGATCTCGCGCCACACTGCGTAGACGTCATCCATCCGCGTCGTGGTCGGAAACGGAAGCTTGTGTTTCGGATCCGCGCGCAACCGGGCCGTGCCGCCGGGCAACGTCTCGGCCCAGTGGGGCGCCAGAAATTCCGCCTTGGCACGCGCCAGCCGCGGGTTGGTTTTCTGCAGCCGATCGGCCACCGCGGCCAGATCGCGGTAAGGCGCGAACGACGGCGCAGCGGTCAGCGCGTCAAGCCAGGCGACGATTTTCGCCGGCGCGCGGTTCGGACTTTCGGCCGGCACCCCGAAACCGTCCAGCGCGACGACGTGCGCGACGCTCGCCGGCCGCGCGCCGGCGTAGAGCATCGCGACGTTCGCGCCGAGGCTATGACCGGCGATGTCGATCGCCTCGCCTGGCGCCAGTGCGCGCGCCAGCGCATCCAGATCGGCAACGTAGTCGGGGAACCAGTAACCGTCCTGCGGCGATTCGGACAGGCCGAACCCGCGCCAATCGGGCGCGAGCACATGCCAGTCACCGGCAAGCGCATCGACCAGAAACTGGAACGATGCCGACACGTCCATCCAGCCGTGCAGCAGAAAAAGCTTGTGCGCGCGGGGATCACCCCAGGTGCGAACGTGATAGGAGAGCCCGCGAACCGGCACGTAACGCGATTGCGACGGCTTCATCGCGGCGATGCAGTCGTTGCGGGGGTCATTTCTTTTTGCATTGCGCGAGGCCGTCCTGCCAGCCGACGCGATAGTTGCCGTCATTTCCGTAGCGGACCGGATCCTTTTTCTCCGGGCCGCCGCGGCCGGTCGCACAGCCATCGCCGAAGCCCAGCCGATACGACGGCGGGAATCCCTGCAAATTCACGGGTGGCGGCGGTGGTTCGACGTACGGTGCCGGCGTTCCCGGCTTTGCAGGCGGCGCGGGTGTCACGGGCGCGGGCGGCGCGACCGTTGCGCAGCCGGCGATCACAACGATGACGGCGAGTGCGAAAATACGAAGCATGGGGGAACGCATGACGAAGATCGGTGAGCGGCGACGAACGATGCGCCATTTCGCTCGAGGCGAACGGAGTAGAATTGTAGCAGGCTGATGCGCAACTCCTCATGACCACGCCGTCCTTCGTCCATCTGCGGCTGCACAGCGAGTATTCGGTCGTCGATGGCACGGTCCGGATCGACGAAGCGGTCGATGCCGCGGCGGCGGATGGCATGCCGGCACTGGCGCTGACGGATCTCGCCAACGCGTTCGGCCTCATCAAGTTCTACAAGGCCGCACGGGCACGCGGCGTGAAGCCCATCGCCGGCTGCGATGTCTGGATTACCCACGACAGCGAGCGTGACGCGCCGTTTCGCGCGATCCTGCTCGTGGCCGACCGCGCCGGCTATTTGCGTCTGTGCGCATGGCTCACACGTGCCTATCGGACCAACCAGCATCGTGGTCGCGCCGAACTGCGACGCGAGTGGCTCGCCGAAGGCACGGACGGTTTGCTTGCGCTGTCGGGCGGCCGCGGCGGCGACGTCGGCTCGGCGCTGGCGCAGGGCGACGCGGCCACGGCGCGCAAGGCGGCGCGCGAATGGGCCACGTGGTTTCCGCAGCGGTACTACCTCGAAGTGCAGCGCGCGGGCCATCACGACGACGATGCGCTGGTCACGGCCACCGTCGCGCTCGCAGCGGAAATGCAGCTGCCCGTGGTCGCCACCCACCCGGTCCAGTTTCTCACGCGCGACGAGTTCAGGCCGCACGAGGCGCGCGTGTGCATCGCCGAGGGCCATGTGCTCTCGGACTCGCGCCGCCCAAGGCGTTTCACGCCGGACCAATACTTCACGACGCAGGCCGAGATGGCGGCGCGCTTCGCGGACCTGCCAGAGGCGCTCGCCAACAGCGTGGCGATCGCGCAGCGCTGCAATCTGACGATTCCGCTGGGCAAGAATCACCTGCCCGAGTTTCCGACGCCGGCCGGGGTGACGATCGACGAGCACTTGCGCAACGAGGCCACGGCGGGGCTCGAGCGGCGCCTCGCCAAGCTGTACCCGGAGGCGGCGACGCGCGATGCGAAGCGCCCCGAGTATGTCGAGCGGCTCGATTTTGAAGCGCGGACGATCGTGCAGATGGGATTCGCCGGTTACTTCCTGATCGTCGCCGATTTCATCAACTGGGCGCGGCGTAATCAGGTGCCGGTCGGTCCGGGTCGCGGGTCGGGCGCGGGGTCGCTTGTCGCGTATTCGCTCGGCATCACCGATCTCGACCCCTTGCGCTACACGCTGCTGTTCGAGCGGTTCCTCAACCCGGAACGCGTATCGATGCCGGATTTCGACATCGACTTCTGCCAGGACGGCCGCGACCGGGTCATCGACTACGTCAAGAAGAAATATGGCGCCGACTCGGTGTCGCAGATCGTCACGTTCGGCACGCTCGCGGCAAAGGCGGCCGTACGCGACGTGGGGCGCGTGCTCGATCTCCCCTACCCGTTCGTCGACGGCATCGCGAAGCTGATTCCATTTCAGCCGGGCAAGCTCGTGACGCTGAAGCGGCGCGCCGCCGACGCGGAAGCCAATGTGATCTACGCGCGCGAGGTCGAGCCGCTCATCAACGAGCGCGAAGCGGCCGAGGAGGAAGTACGGCAGTTGCTGGAGCTGGCCGAGCAGCTCGAAGGGCTGCCTCGCAACGTGGGCATGCACGCGGGCGGCGTGCTGATCGCGCCGGGCAAGCTCACCGATTTCTGTCCGCTCTACGTGCCGCCGAACGCCGATGCGATCCTGTCGCAGTTCGACAAGGACGACGTCGAGGCCGTGGGGCTCGTCAAGTTCGACTTCCTCGGTCTCACCACGCTGACGATCCTCGACTGGACGATCCGCTACGTCCGCAAGCTCGATCCGCAAGTCAACATCGATCTCGACGCGCTGCCGCTCGACGACCAGGCGGCGTTCGCGATCTTCAAGAACGGCAATACCACCGCCGTGTTCCAGTTTGAATCGCGCGGGATGCGCGATCTGTTGAAGCAGGCGCCGGTCAACCGTTTCGAGGACATCATCGCACTCGTCGCGCTCTATCGTCCCGGACCGATGGAGCTGATTCCCGAGTACGTCGCGCGCAAGTCGGGACGCGAGCGTTTCGCCTATCCCGATGCGCGGCTGGAGCCGATCCTGGCGCCGACGTACGGCGTGATGGTGTACCAGGAACAGGTGATGCAGATCGCGCAACGCATCGGCGGCTATACGCTCGCCGGCGCCGACCTGTTGCGCAAGGCGATGGGCAAGAAGCTGCCCGAGGAGATGGCGAAGCATCGGACGATCTTCGTCGAGGGCGCAACGAAGAACAACGTGACGCCGGCCAAGGCGACGGTGCTCTTCGACCTCATGGAGAAGTTCGCGGGCTACGGCTTCAACAAGTCGCATGCCGCCGCCTATGCGCTCGTCGCGTATCAGACGGCCTGGTTCAAGGCCCATTACCCTTCTGCGTTCCTGGCAGCGAACCTGTCGCTGGTGATGGACGACACGGACAAGGTGAGAAGCCTGCGCGACGATGCAATCGCGCAAGGTCTCACCGTTCTGCCCCCCGACGTCAACGCGTCGAACTATCGGTTCGAGCCCGTCGACGCGAAGCAGATCCGCTACGGCCTGGGCGGCGTCAAGGGTACGGGTGAAGCCGCCATCGAAGCCGTCGTCGCCGCGCGCGCGGCCGGCGGTGCGTTCCGCGATCTGTTCGATTTCTGCCGCCGCATCGACAAGCGCGCCGTCAACCGGCGTGCGGTCGAAGCCTTGATCCGCGCCGGTGCGTTCGACGCGATCGAGCCGCGGCGCGCCGCATTGCTCGCCTCGGTCGGGATCGCGCTCGAAGCCGCGGAACGAGCCGAGGCCAACATCGCACAGGTCTCGCTGTTCGGCGATGACGCGGCGGAACGCTCGGTCGGTCTCGTTGCGACGCGCGATTGGACCGACGCGGAACGCCTGCAGCACGAAAAAGGCGCGATCGGGTATTACCTGTCGGGCCATCCCTTCGCTGGCTATGCGGCGGAGCTGGCGCCGCTCGTGCGCACCACCATTGCGAGCCTCGCGCCGAGACAGGAGCGCGTGCTCGTCGCCGGAATCCTGACGCAAATGCGCGTGCAGGCGAGCCGGCGCGGCAAGATGGCATTCGTCACGCTCGACGACGGCCACGGGTCGGTGGAGATCATGGTCTATAACGAGACGTTCGACAGCGTCCGCGCGCTGCTGCGCGAAGACCAGCTCGTGATCGCCGAGGTCAAGGTCACGCAACGGATGACCGAGGATGGCGAAATGCAGGGGCTGCGCGTGATCGCGGAGAATATCTTCGACCTTCCCACGATCCGGAAGCGGCACGCGAAAGGCTTGAAGCTCGCCTGCAACGGCAACGCGTCGGCGGCGATGCTCGCGGAAATACTGCGGCCGTATCGTCCGGGCGACAAGCCGATCACCGTGTGCTACCGCAGCGACCGCGTCGGCGGCGAAGTGGTGCTGTCCGAGGACTGGCGCGTCAACCTCGACGACGCGCTCATCGACCGGCTGCGCGAATGGCTCGCGCCGGAGAACGTGCAAGTCGTCTACTGACGCGAAGCGGCCGCCGGCGACTGCGATCAGCAACAACGAGGCCGAATGAGCGACCCTTTGCGGAGTCAATGACATGCCCCTTCCCTCGACGATGCGCTATGTCTCCGCGACCGCTCCCGGCCCGCCGGAAGTGCTCGAAGCCGCCGGCGGCCCGCTGCCGGTATTGAAGCCGGGCGAAGTGTTGATCGAGGTTGCGTACGCCGGCGTCAACCGTCCGGACTGCCTGCAACGGTCTGGCGCATATCCGCCGCCCGCCGATGCGTCGCCGATCATCGGTCTCGAAGTCGCGGGCCGGATCGCGGCGTTGGGCGAACGCGCGACCGGCTGGAACATCGGCGACGAAGTGTGCGCGCTGACGCCTGGCGGCGGCTACGCAGAATACTGCGCGACGCCGGCGGGATTTTGTTTGCCGCTGCCGCCGGGATTGTCGCTGCTGGAGGCGGCCGGCGTTCCGGAGAATTATTTCACCGTCTGGTACAACCTGTTCGACCGGTTGCACTTCAGCCCCGGCGAGTCGGTCCTCATTCATGGCGGCACCAGCGGCATCGGCCTCACCGCCATTCAGTTGACCAAGGCTTTCGGCGCGATCGTCTTTGCGACCGCCGGTTCCCCGGAGAAGGTCGCCTTCTGCCGAACGATGGGCGCCGATTACGCGATCGACTACAAGACGCAGGATTTCTCCGCCGAAGTCTGGCGCCTCACCGACAAGCGCGGCGTCGATGTCGTGCTCGACATGGTGGGCGGCGATTACGTCGAGCGCAATCTCAAGGCGATGGCGGTGGAGGGGCGGCTTGCGCAGATCGCCTTTCTGCATGGCAGCCGCGTCGAGCTCGAGATGCGCCACATCATGATGAAAAGGCTGACCGTCACCGGGTCGACGTTGCGTGCGAGCCCGGCGGCGCGCAAGGTCGCGCTCGCGCAGGCGCTGCGCGAAAAAGTGTGGCCGCTTTTCGCACAGCGCAAGCTGAAAATCGTTATCGCGCAAACGTTCCCGCTGGCCGAAGCCGCGAAAGCACACGCATTGATGGAATCGGGGACCTTGATCGGCAAGATCGTGCTGGAAGTACGCCCGCACTGATCGCTGATGGCCGATGTCCGCAAGGTCGTGCTGTGCGCCGATCTCGGCGCCGGATCGCTGCGGGTCGGCGCGATCACGGCGAACGGGGCAGTCGTCGCAGCGAACGCGACGGCGATTCGCGCGGCTGAGCCCGAGCCTGGCTGGAGCGTGATCGATCCCGAAGTCTGGTGGCGGGCACTCGCCAGGGCCGCCGGCCGGACGCTCGACCAATTGCCCGCTGGCGTTCGCGTGCACGGGCTGTGCGTGTCCGGCCTGACGCGATCGCAGGTCCTGCTCGATCGCGAAGGACGTCCGCTGGCGCCGGCGCTGCTGTTCCGCGACCGCCGCGCCACCAACGAAGCCGCGGAAATCGCCCGCCATTTCCCGACCGACAATCGCGCCGACGAGATCACGGCATTCCATCCGCTCGCGCGAATTGCCTGGTTCGCGCGCCGCCAGCCCGATGTGTTCGAACGTGTCGGCGCGGTCGTCGAACCAAAAGACTTTCTCAACTTTCGCCTCACCGGCGCCATCGCCGCCGACAGCGTGACCTATTCGCGCTTCGACCATCTGGATGCGAAGGAGCGCCCGCAGCCCGCTTGGCTCGAGCGCTGCCGCAGCCTGCTCGCGCCGCGGCGAATCGCACCGTGGCAGATGCTCGGACCTTTGACGAACTCGCGACCTCCGTTCGACCGGATCACCGGAATCCCGGTATTCGCCGGCGCGATGGACGCGTGGGCGACAGCGGTGGGCGCCGGGGCAATACGCGCCGGCCAGGGCTACGATATCGGCGGTACTTCGGAGGTGGGTGGGTTGATCACACGCGTGCGCACCTTCGCGCCGGGCCTCGTTTCGCTGATCTGGGGCGAGCACGTCTGCCAGATCGGCGGCCCGACGCAGGCCGGCGCCGATTGCGCGCTCTGGTGCCATCGAGCGTTCCGCGTTCGCGGCGCCCTCGCAACTGCAATCGAGCGCGCCGGAGCGATGCCAGCCGACGACGATCGGCCGCTGTTCCTGCCTTATCTCGCGGGCGAGCGCGCGCCGCTCTGGCGCGCCGATGTCTGCGGCGCGTTCGAAGGTCTGTTGCGCAGACATGACGCCGACGATTTTCTCGGATCGGTGATGGAAGGCGTGGCCATGGCGATCCACGATATCTTTGCGAGCGCGCTTGCCGGGTCCGGCGAGAAGCTGGCGGAGATTCGCGTTGCGGGCGGCGGAGCGCAGTCGAGCGCCTGGTGCCAGTTGAAAGCCGACGTCATGAACGTGCCCATGGTCCGCACGTCGCATCGCGAGACGGGCGTAATCGGCGCCGCCATCGCCGCCGCGGTCGGATTGGGCTGGCATCCGTCGCTCGCTGCCGCGGCAGACGCCATGTGCCCGATCGAGCGTGTATTCGAGCCGCGGCCGGCGCTTGCGCCCTACTACGCCGGGCGCGCCGAACGCTATCGCCGTGCGCGGCAACACGCCATCGCGCAGGCCGATGCGGCCATCCATTGGCCGCCTGCGCCTGCGCGGGTTGCCGGAGCACGCGCATGAGCGCCCGGGCGGACCCGGCGGGTCTTCTCGCCACCTACGGGACCGCGCTTGCGGCCGCGATCCTGTTTCTGATCTTCGCCGTTGCGGCGCCGAACTTCCTCAATCCGACCAATCTGCTGAACGTGCTGAAGCAGATCAGCTTCCTCGCCATCCTCGGACTCGGCTTCGGACTGGCGCTGATCACCGGCGAGCTGGATCTCTCGTTCGCCAACGTCTGCAGCTTCGCCGCCGTCGTCGTCGGCGGGCTGATTCACCATGGCTATTCCCCCGCAGTCGCGGTCGCCGCAGGCCTGGCGGTCGGCACCGCGGCCGGCGCGCTCAACGGCGTGCTGGTCACGCGCTTGAAGATTCCGTCCCTCATCGCCACCCTCGCGACCGCATCGGTGGCCACCGGCCTTGCGTTCGCCGTCACCGGTGGCGTCACGTTCGTCGGGCGCTGGGACCCCGCGTTCCTCGCACTCGGTCGCGGCAGCCTCCTCGGTGTACCCGTGCTGATCCTGTGGACGGCCGGCACGGCGCTGATCGTGGCGTTCCTGCTGAAGCACACGCGTCTCGGACTGCACATGACGTTCACGGGGGAGGCCGACGAAGCGGCGCGCCTGTCCGGGATCAACGTGCGGCGGATGAAACTCCTCGGTCTGGTGTTCTCCGGAGTCGCGGCGGGCCTAGTCGCCGTGCTGCTGACCGCGACGCTGAACTCGGCCGCACCCAACATGGCGAACGACTATCTGCTGCACGCGATCGCCGCGGTACTGCTCGGCATGACGATGTTCGAGCCGGGCCGCTGCAACGTCGGCGGCACGCTCGTCGGCGCGGCGACGATCGGCATGCTCGGCAACGGCCTCGTGCTGATGGGCGCCGCCTACTATGTCCAGGACATCATGCTTGGCGTTATCATCGTTGCGTCGGTCGCGCTGTCGGCATCGACGCTCAGGAAAGCGGCGTTCAGCGTCTAGCGGTGCGAGCCTGGAAGCAGGGGCCCACGTAGTGGGGATGCGACCGGGGCGAGTCGACGCCATGGCCGATGCGAGCGCATACGACACGCGTCAGGTTCAAGGAGGCCGTCGTGAAGGTCGTTACAGGGGAGACAATGCCATGATCAGCAAATCCATTGCAGCGGCCATCGTGACGATCGCGCTGATCGTCAGTGCATCGACGGCGCACGCGTTCAAGGTGGGCATCATCGCGTTCCAGATGTCGTCGGAGACGCACGCGCGGGTCGCCAATGCCGCTGCCGACGCCGCGAAGAACCTCGGATGGACGGTGCAGGTCCTCAACTCCGAAGGCAGCCTGCCCAAGCATGCCGAGCAGATCGAAGCGATGATCCAGGCGAAGGTCGACGGGCTGATCATCGCGATGGGCAAGCCGGTCGAGGCCGACGCACAGCTCGCCGCGGCGAAGAAGGCGGGCATACCGGTCATCACGACAGTCGCGGGCACGAGCCCGTACACGCTGTTCGACATCCAGGTCAACGACTACCAGATCGGCGCGCAGGCGACGCTGTACCTGCTGAGCAAGATCGACTACAGCGGCGCGATCCTCACCGAGCGGTACGAGAACAACGTCGCGTCGCGCATCCGCGGCAAGGTCCTCGACGTGATCCTGTCGGAGAACACCGCGGTCAAGGTGCTGGGAAGCCATTCGATGGCCCGCACGGCGAGCTGGCAGGAGGACGTGCGCAACGGAATGCAGGCGCTGATCCTGCGCAACCAGGGCAAGTTCCAGGGCATCTGGGCGTCGTTCGACGGGCAGGCGTACGTGATCGACGACCTACTGCGCGCGCAGGGCATGAAAAAAGGCGATGTCGTACTGGTCAGCATCGACGGCGGGCCCGAAAGCTATCGCCGGATCAAGTCGCCGGACAGCCTGCTCACCGCGACGGTCGGCATTCCGTTCGAGCAGATCGGCAGGACGGCGGTCGAGAAGATGAACGAGATCGTCGTCAAGAAGACGCCGAAGAACCAGGTGGTCAACGGCCCGTATCTGTGGATGGATGCGGTGCTCGTCGATCGGTCGAACGTCGACCAGATGCTGAAATAGCCGCGCGGACGCCGGTCGCGTGGAGCCGCTGCTGCGCCTGTCCGGGATCGGCAAGCGCTACGGCGCCGTCGACGCGCTGCGCGCCGTCGATCTCGACGTCGCCGCCGGCGAAGTGGTCGCGATCTGCGGCGACAACGGCGCCGGCAAATCGACGCTGATCCGGATCGTCTCGGGCGCGCACGAGCCGAGCGAAGGCAGTATGGAGATCGACGGACGCACGGTCGACTTCGGCTCGCCCATCGATGCACTCCGCGCAGGCGTGGCGACTATCTATCAGGATCTGGCCCTCGCCTCGCGGCTGTCCATCTGGCAGAACGTCTTCATTGGCGCGGAGCTGACGCGGCGGTTGATGCCCGGCGTGCGCATCCTGGACAAACGCGCAATGCGCGGCGCGTCGTCGCGCTACCTCGCCCGGCTGAAGGTCGACATCCGCGATACCGATCGCGCCATCGAGCGGCTGTCGGGCGGCCAGCGGCAAGCCGTCGCGATCGCCCGCGCGCTGCATTGGAATGCGCGCCTCGTGATCATGGACGAGCCGACCGCCGCGCTGGGGGTTGCCGAGAGCCGCGAGGTGCAGGACTTGATCCGCGAGCTCCATCGCGGCGGCACGACGGTGATCCTCATCAGCCACAACATGGCGGAAGTCGTCCAGGTGGCAACGCGTGTCGTCGTGCTCAAGGGCGGCCGCAAGATCGCCGATCTTCCCGCGGCGGGACTCAGCGCGGACGACCTCGCCCATCTCGTGATGGTCGGGCAGCTTCCCCGCCAGGCGGCCTAGGATGATACGACCCCCACGCTCGCTGCGCTCGCTGCCCCCGATGGGGGCGTGTCAGTACCTTGGGGCGGCCCGGCGGTACTGACATGGCGCAGCGGATGGCGCGTACGCGGATCATCATCGACACCGATCCGGGGCAGGACGACGCGGTCGCGATCCTCCTGGCGCTCGCCGAGCGCGAGCGGCTCGACCTGCTGGGCATCACGACGGTCGCGGGCAACGTCCCGCTGCCGTTGACCACGACGAACGCGCTGCGCATCGTGGAGCTCGCGCGCCGCGAAGACGTGCCGGTGTTCGCAGGCGCGAGTCAGCCGTTGCTGCGCGCGCTAAGAACGGCGGAATCCATCTGCGGCGCCGACGGCCTCGACGGTGCGGCGCTGCCGCCGCCGCGGATCGTGGCGCAGGACCGGCATGCGGTGACGTTTCTGGTCGATACGTTGCAAGCGGCTGCCGAACGGTCGGTGACGCTGTGCCCGATTGGACCGCTTACCAACATCGCGCTGGCGTTCGCGCAGCAGCCGGAACTTGCCGTGAAAGTCGAAAGGATCGTCCTGATGGGTGGCGCGCGCGACCTCGGCAACATCACGCCAGCCGCCGAATTCAACTTCTTCGTCGACCCGCATGCGGCCGCGATCGTGTTGCAGCTCCCCGTGCCGATCGTCATGTTCGGCCTGCATGCTACGCACCAGGCGATGGGTCTACCTTCGCGCGTCGATCGTATTGCGGCGCTCGGCACACCGGTTGCGCGCGCAGTCGCCGGCATGCTGGGTCGGCCGCGGCGCGGCGGCATCGACCGCTTCGGCGTGCCGGGCCATCCGTTGCACGACCCGTGCGTCATCGCCTATCTGCTGTGGCCCGACCTCTTCGCCGGACGCGATTGCCATGTGACGGTCGAGACCGCCGGCGAGGCCACGATCGGCCGCAGCTCGATCGACTGGTGGGGATCGCAAAAGCTGCAGCCGAACGTCCACGTGATCGGTCACGTCGATGCCAACGGCTTCTACGAACAATTGACCACGTCGCTTGCCAAGCTTGGATGAGGATGCGAATGACCCATCTCGTCGAACAGCTGAGAGATGAAGCGGAGCGCAACATCGCGACGATGCGCGAAGCGGCGTTGCGCGCCCGCGAGACGCACGCGCGCGCGGAGCTGATGCGGCACATGCTGATGACCGCCAGCAAGGTGAAGGAACAGCCGGCGGAACGGGCGGTTCGCTTCATCGTGGATCACTGGCTGGAAGCGTGGCATCTCGATCGCGCGTCGTGGCCGCACGTGGCGGAGATGGAGGCCTTTGCGGCTGCGTTTCACTCGTATGCGGTGGCGCCGACGGATGCGCACGATGCCGAGGTACGCGCGACGTGCGCGAGGCTCGAGCATGTCTTTGCGGCGGCAGGGATGCCGCTCGCCGACCAGATGGCATGGCGCTCGGTCTGCGCGCACGGCTGGTGGGGCGAGGTGCGGCCGGCGCCATCCGGACGCGGCCGGCCGGACCGCGACTGGCCAAGCCAGCCATTCTGGGAGCGGGGCTGCCTGCCGGAGTGTCTCTAGACCTTCCAGAACTCGCGGCTCGCGATGCGCGCACCTTCGGCCAGCGAGCGCAGCTTGGCCCAGACGATGTCCGGATCGACCGCCGCCTGACCGACCCAGGTGCCGTAGCCGCAATCGCTGCCGGCAATCACGTTTTCGCGTCCGACGAGCTTGGCATAGCGTCCAATTCGCTGCGCCACCAAATCGGGGTGCTCGATGAAATTGGTTTTCGATTCGATCACGCCAGGGATCAGCATCTTGCCTTCCGGCAGGCGAATCCGCTCGAACAACGCCCACTCGTGACCGTGCCGCGGATTCGCCGCCTCGAGCGAGATCGCGCAAGGCCGCGCGCGGAACACCAGGTCGATGATGTCGGCGAGCGGCACGTCGCAATGATGCGGGCCCTCGTAATTGCCCCAGCACAGATGCATCCGCAGCTGCTCCGGCGGGATGTTCGCCAGCGCATGGTTCAGCGCCTCGATGTGCAGCTGCGCCTTGCCGCGGAACTCCTCCAACGAAAGCTGCGCGTACTGAATGTGCCGTCCCATCGCAAGATCGGGGCAATCGATCTGCAGCACGATGCCGGCGCGCGCGATCGTCTCGTATTCGTGGCGCATCGCCTCGGCGATCGCGAACAGGTAAGCCTCGTCGGTGGGGTAGTACTCGTTGCGGAAAAAAAGCGAGATCACGCCGGGCGAGGCGGCGGACAGGAACATCTCCCTGGCGCCGACGGCGCGGAACCCCGCGACGAGATGCTCGACATCGACCTTGGCGGCCTCCGGATCACGCACGGCGATCGGGGCGTTGCACGCCGGCGTCTTGCGCCGCGAGCGCCCCGGGTCGCCGAACACCCGCTGGCGCAGGCTCGGGAAGTCCTCCAGGTCCTGGTAGACGAAGGTGTTGCCTTCGCCGCCGAATCCGGCGAGCCGGTCCTTGATGTAGGTTGCGTAGCTCGGCTTGCTCATCTCGCCGTCGTTGACGACGTCGATGCCGGCGTCCGCTTGCTTGCCCACGACTTCGGCGACGGCTTCGCCGACCCGGCGCGCGAGGGCCGCCGCTTCGACCGGCACGCCGGTCTCCTTCGCGTACATCGTGCGCACGAGATCCTCGGGCCGCGGAAGGCTGCCGGTATGCGTGGTGAGAAATCGCTCCGTGCTGCGCTGCATATCAGCTCTCCGTCTCGGTTTCGTTGAGCCAAGCCAGGAAAGCGGGATTCGCGGTCTTTCGGATACCCGATTCCTGACTTCTGATTCCTGACTAGTAGGTCGCGCGCCCGCCCGACAGGTCGAACACCGCGCCGGTCGAGAACGAGCATTCCTCGGTGGCGAGCCAGCACACCAGCGCGGCGATCTCGTCGACGCTGCCGAACCTGCCCACCGGAATCTTGGACAGCATGAAGTCGATGTGCTGCTGCGTCATCTGGTCGAAGATCGCCGTGCGCACGGCTGCCGGGGTCACGCAGTTGACGCGGATGCCGGTTTTCGCGAGCTCCTTGCCCAGCGATTTGGTGAGTCCGATCACCGCCGCCTTGGACGCGCTGTACGCGGAGGCATTCGGATTGCCTTCCTTGCCCGCGACCGATGCGATGTTGACGATGCGGCCGTAGTCGCTCTTCCGCATCAGCGGCACCGCCGCGCGGTTGCACAGGAACACCCCGTGCACGTTCACGTCGAACACGCGCTTCCAGTCGTCGACGGGATAGTCGGCCAGCGGCACGTTGGGACCGGTGATGCCGGCCGAGCACACCAGGATGTCGAGACCGCCAAAGGCATCCGCGGTGGCCTGCGTCGCGCGGGAGACCGCGGACGCGTCGGCAACATCGAGCTGCCACGTGAGGGCACTTCCGCCGAGCGCGGCTTTCGCTTGCGCCAACGCCTTCTCGTCGCGATCCCACAGCGCAACCTTGGCGCCGCCGCTCACGAGACGTTGCGCGACCGCCAAGCCGATGCCCATCGCTCCGCCGGTGATGGCCGCCGTGCGTCCTGCAAAATCGAGCTGGTTCATCGTGGCATCCTCGCGTTCAGCCAAAGGTCGGAGGATAGCAACACCGCCGCCGCCGCGACACCGCGGTCGACACTAGCGGTAAAAAAGCGAGACGCCGATGGCGAGCGCCGCGAGCGCGACGATCGCGAGCACGCACGCGAACCCGAACATCGTCGTGCGCGTGTCGCTCTGGAAGACCAGCATGTCATCCATCAGCTCGGCGACCTGCGCATTGGTGGCGACGGCGACCGTCGGCACCTCGGCGCTCACCGTCATCGCGCTGCTCGCCGCCGACGGCACGTCGATCGGCAGGATCATGACGAAATTCGAGACTGGAAGCGTCCGGTGCGTATGGTTTTCCCAGACCTTGACGCGTTCCCCGACGCGCATCCGATAACCGAGCCCCTTGGGTTCGCCACGCACCGGTCGTTCGCCGGCGTCGACAAAGAACTTCGTCGGCAGTCGCCCCGCGTTGGCCACGCGCAGCAACGTCGCGAATTTGTCAGTAGCCATGGCGACATTGATCTGGAATTTCGCCGCGGCGGCGGCAGGATCGCCGTCGGTTTCCGCCACATAAACCATGGCGCCGATCGTCTTGCTGCCATTGCCCGCGCCGTTGGGCTTGCGCTCGCGGATCCGCAGCACGCCCACCAGATCCTTCAGCGTGCCACCCGTCGAAAGCTCGACGGCGTCATCGGCGTCGAGGACCACCTTCATCACGAGAACGCTGTCCTTGTTGTTCTCGATGATGAGCCGCGCTTTGGTCGGCCGGAATCCCACCAGCGGCATTGCCCGATCCCATCGTTGTTTTAGCGATCCAACAGCAATCCGCGCGGCAGGCAACTCCCCTGGAGCGTCGCTTGGCGCAGGCCGATATTAAGTCATTGCATGGCATGGGCCACTTCGTGTAGCCAACAACGTAGCGAAACACAAGCTAATATTCGCTGGTCTTTTGCCGGTCGATGCCGTTGTCATAGCGGACGTAGAGGGACACAATACGCAACCGTTGTAACGCTCCCAGGGAAAACACCATGACGTGCAGCCGCCGCCTGATCGTTGCATTCGCCGTTGCATTGCTTCCATGGATCGACGCCGAGGCGCAATTGCGACCGCCGCCGGCGCCCCGCGGTGAGAAAGTCGTGGCGAAGATCGGAAGCGTGGCGACCAACAGCAATGCCGCGGCGCTGGCGGCGATGCTGGTCGGTCCGGGGGTCACGATCACCAACGCAAAATTCTCCGGCGACGCGGCTGCGGCCGGCACCTTTGCCGGTGGGCAGGCGAGCGTTGGTCTGGACACCGGCGTCGTGCTGTCCACCGGCAACGCGGTCGATGTCCAGGGGCCCAACCAGAGCGACTCGTGGAGCACTGATTTCGGCCGGCCCGGGGACGCGCAGCTGGACGCATTGGTCGCGCCATTCGCGACCCAGGACGCCACCATTCTCGAGTTCGACGTGACGCCGGTCGCCAACACCATGTCGGTGCGCTTTGTCTTTGCGTCCGAGGAATACAACGAGTTCGTCGGCTCGCCGTTCAACGACGTGATCGCCATCTTCGTCAACGGCGTCAACTGCGCGAACTTCGGCGGGCGTCCGGTCAACGTGAATTCGATCAACAACGGCATCAACGCGACCTTGTACATCGACAACGAAGCCGGCACGCGCAACACGGAAATGGACGGCCTGACCGTGCCGCTCGAATGCGTCGCGGCGGTCAACCCGAGCGTGCCCAACCACGTCAAGATCGCCATTGCCGATACCTCGGATGGCATCTACGACGCGGCCGTATTCCTTGCTGCAGCCGGCGTCAAATCGCCGGGCGTCGGACCCCTTACGATCAGCAACCTGATCAAGGTCATCGAGTATTACCACGCCGTGTTCGATCACTACTTCATGACGGCCATAGTCGACGAGATCACCAAGCTGGACAACGGCACGTTCGTCGGCTGGACGCGCACCGGCCAGGCGTTCAACGTCTTCCTGTCCGGGACGGCGGGTACGTTCGACGTCTGCCGCTTCTTCAGCACGGCGTTCGGGCCGAAGAGCTCGCACTTCTACACCCCGTTCGCGCCTGAGTGCGTAACGGTCAAGGCCAATCCAAAGTGGCAGTTCGAGGGGACGGTGTTCAATGTTGCACTGCCCGCGGCGGACGCGAGCTGCGCGCCGGGGACGCAGCCGCTCTATCGGCTCTACAACAACGGGATGGGGGCTGCCCCGAACCATCGCTACACGACCGATTTCAGCGTCTTCAGCGCCATGAGCGCGCTCGGCTGGACGCCCGAAGGCGCGGGCGTCGGAATCATCGCGTGCGTACCGACGTAACCAAGTCAGCGACGAACAGATCGATGGCTTGCCCATCCGGGACTCTCGCATGAACGTCGAAAAGATCACGGTCCGTGCGACCGAGAGCGGCCAGACGCTGGAAGTCGTCGTGCTCAACAAACGAGCGAGCCAGATCGAAGTCGTGATCGGCGAAGGCGTGCACAGCGTGCGGTGCGAGTTGACGCCGACGCGAACGGGGATGGCGTACGTCGGGAGCATCCGGGGGCGCGAGATCGTGTACGAACGAAGCCGCGAACAGGTTCAGGCCGACATCGACCGGGTCAATCCCACGATGCGCGAGTACACGCGGCGGCGCTGAGCCGACCGAGGGCCAGTCTCTTCCGAAGGCTCGGAATCTTCGGTATTGTCCGTCTCCTGACAATCGAAGGTACGTGGCCTTACCATGACCTCCGCATCCACGACCCTTGCGGACGGCGCGCCCCGCTGGGCATGGCTCCCGACGCCCGGCACCTGGAAGTATTACGCGCTGCTCGGCGCCGTCGGCATCCTGATCCTCGGCCCGCTGGGCGGCGTTGCCGCGGCGTACATGAATTTCTCCCTCGGCTTCTTCGTCGGCGGGCAAGTGCTCGCCGGCATTCTCGGTTCGACCGTGACGTTCGGGTACGGCGCACAGGGACGCCACGGCGCGAATTACATCCAGACCACCGCCGCCTCGGTGGCCGGAATGAGCGCGATGGCGGTCGTGATCCAGGCGATGGTCTGGATGGGATTGCCGCAACCGCCGGTGTGGCAGCTCATTCTGTACATGTTGTGCATCGGCATGTTCGGCGTGGGCGTCGGCATGCTCTACACGCCGATCCTGGTCGATCGGCTCCAACTGACCTTTCCGTCGGGTCTTGCCGTCGCCAACATCCTGCGCGCGCTGACCGATCCGGTATTGCTCAGGCAGTCGGTGTCGCGGCTGTTCGGCGGCATGGCGCTGGGCATCGTCGGCGGCATTGCCGCGGCCAAGGTGGCATTTTTCGGCGCGATCGATCTGTCCACGTCCACGTTCGGCGCCGGCATGATCGTCGGCGCGCGGATCGGACTCGCGGCGCTCGCTGGCGGCGTCGTGGGCTGGTCGCTGATCCCCTACTTCGTTTCCATCGGCTGGCTCAACCCCGGCGAGCCCTTTCGCAAGATCACATTCCTGATCGCGCTCGGCATGATCATGGGCGCGGCGATCATCGACGTTTCGCTCATCCTGCTGCGCGCGTGGCGGCGCAGTCGCGAGACCGCAGGCGCCGCGCCGGTCGAGCAGGAAGACTGGAAACGCGTCAACTTCCGGCTGCTCGTCGCATGGGTCGTGTTCTGGGGTATCGGCATCGTCGTCACGGGCTCCGTCGTGCTTCACCAGCCGGTGGGTTACCTGGTGTTCGCGGTGCTGCTCGTGTTCGTCTTCGCGATGGTGAACGGGATCTCGGTCGGCATGGTGGACCAGAACCCGATTTCGTCGGCCTTTGTCGTGACCGTGATCCTGTTGGCCGCGATCGGGCTCAAGGATCCGATCGTCGGTCTGATGGCGGCGACCGTGCTGCTCGTGGCCACGAGCGAAGCCTGTGACATGCAGCAGGATCGCTCCACAGGCTGGCGGCTCGGCACCAACCGGACGATCCAGTTCCGCTTCCAGGTGGCCGGCATCGTCATGGGCGCGATCATGGCGGTCGTGTTCGCCAAGGTGTTCATGAGCGCGTATCCGGTGCTGACGCTCGATCAGACGACGCTTCCCGCCGATCAGCAGCCCGCCCGCTGGGCGTCGGCGATGACCTACAAGTTCGTCGGCGCGCTGCGCAGCCTCACCGACGACAAGCCGTATCAACGCACCGCCATCTGGATCGGCGTCGCGATCGGCTTGGTCACCGAAGTGTTGCGCAAGGTCATCAAGTCGCGTGCCGCGTACAAGCGATTTGTCGCGACCACCAAGGTTGGATTCGCCACCGACTTCGTGCTCGATTCCGCATTGCTCCCATCGCCGTACGCGTCGTCGTTTGGCGGCTTCGTCAATCTGCCCACATCGGCGTGGTTCGCCGCAGGGGGTGTGCTGGCAAGCGCCCTCAACAGCATGCCCAAGCGCAAGGACAAGCCGGCCGCCCTCCCCGAGGACATGAGCACCGCGTCATTGGTGGGCGGCGGCCTCATCGCGGGGGATGCGCTCGCCGCGCTGGGGTTGGGCATTGCCGGATTGCTGGCGACCGTGCTCGGCTGAGCCCGGTTGTGAGGTCGGTCAGTTTTCCTCGCGACTAGCGCCGTCCTCGCGGCAACGTGTCGCCCGATTTGGTGTACGCGGGTGGCACGTAGAAGTTGAGTGTGCGCAGCAGCGTCTTTCCGTTGTTGCGTATTTCGTGCCGGTCGCCATGCTCGATCAGCAACAGCACGTTGCCGCGAAGCTGATATCGCCTGTCGTTGACGGTAGCCACGCCGGTGCCCGACAGCACGAACAGCCATTGGTCGGCGCCGCGGTGACGATTGTCCGGATCGCCCTCGGCGTCACCCGGGGCGATCACCATTTCGGCGGCCTCCGAGCGACGGTTGCCCAGCGCGACGCGAAAGCCCTTTCCAAACCGCAGCAGCTTCCGTTTCATCGTGGTCTTTCCCATGGTCGTGGTGGCAGGACGCAATTGCCCGAGACGACAAGCTAGCGACGACCAAGGGTGAATGATGTCCGACGAACTCCGGAAGCGCAGTAGGGATTCGCCGCGCTGCCGCGACTACGACCGCGGCTTTCGCCCGGCGCGCTTGCGTAGGCCATAAGCCTACGTCAGTGCACGCCCGCTGCTTATGGCGGGCGGTGAGCCTGTGCGCAAATATTCGTCGTGCGGGAACGCACCCGCCTATTCGGAGATTGAACGTGAACCGAGATCAACTAAAAGGTACGGCCAAGGACGTTGCTGGAAAAGTGCAGGAGAAAGTCGGCCAGGTCACTGGCAGCACGTCCCAGCAGGTAAAGGGCGTGGGCAAGCAGATCGAAGGAAAAATACAAAAGGGTATGGGCGATGTCGAGCAGGCGGCCAAGGACAGTGAAAAGAGAACACGGCCGTAACGGAACTGCACGCGCCGCGTCGCCAATGCGACGCGGCGCGTTGTTTTTGGTGCCGGCAGGATCAGTGCGTCGTCCGCGAGCGCGTCAGAGGTCCATTTCCGGCCGGGTAGCGTGACCCGCATCGCGCAGGATGCGGGTCAGTTCGGGCGGCATCTCCGGCCACTTGGACGCTGCGTCGACGAACCGCTCGCGCACATCCATCGTGTGGTCGCAGTTCTTGCAGCGTACCGTCGATTTTGCCGCATCAAGAGCAGAATACCGGTCGACCGCGGCGCACACCGGACAGCGCACCAACGCCCAAGGTACTCCCGCACGGAAATGAAGCCTGACTTGCATCGCAGTCACCTCCAAAGGGCCAACCGCGTGGAACGCGGATTGCGATACCCATCGTCAGCGGTTCACCCCCCTCGAAGCAGAGGGGCGGCAGATACCGCTCAGCGTGATCAGCATTTCGCCAGTAACATCGAGGCGACGAGCCGCATCGGTCATGACCTGCTCGCGGACGTCCATCGAATGTCCGCACTTCTTGCAGGCGATCCGGATTTGCGCGGCATCCGTTGCCGGGTACTTGTCCACTTCCGTGCAAACGTCGCATCGGACGTGGGCCCAAAGGACCTTGGAGCCATCGAGGTAGAGCCGAACGGTCATGCGCGCTACTGGCCGGGCAAATGAAAAACGGAAGAATCAAAGCAACGGTAAATAAATAGCACCTTCGTCGGCTCGATGCCAAGTCTGTGCGGCGGCGTACACAGCCTCGCGTCGTTGCCTGTGTCTTCCCATTTCCTCGAATGCCTATCATTGGCACCGAGTTTGTACGTTGACGTACAAACAATGTGGAAACGCGCGCTTGGGCTAAGGTGATTTGTTCTGTGCCGGAGGATGCGATGCGATGCCCCGCGCATATTCTGGTGGTGGAGGACGATGCCGACACCCGAAGAGCGCTTTCCCTGCTTATCGATGACATGGGGTACAGCGTGAGCTCCGCGGGCAGCGGCGCCGAGGCGTTGCGCTACATGGACTCGGGAGAGCCCTGCGACGCCGTGATCACCGATGTCCTGATGCCTGGAATGTCGGGCGTCGAACTTGCGCGCCTGGCGCGCGCGGCGCGGCCCGAATTGCCAATCGTGCTGCTCACGGGAAAACAGGACGGGATCGAGTCCGCGGTGGCCTCAGGCGCGGTACCGCTGTTGAAGCCGGTGAGCTCCGACCGGCTGAGCCAGGTACTCGGCGACCTCTTCGGTCAACGCCTGGCACCGCGGTAGCAACAACCGCACGGGCGCTCAATTCTCCGCCGCTCGACTGTCCAACCAAACACCGGGACGCTTCGTCGGCCGCTTGGTGGAGTTCGTCGCGCTCGCCGTCGCTACGTCGCCAGCCCCTGACGGTTACCTGGGTTCCACTTAAGATCGATAGTGGAGACAACCAGTCGAGGAGGCGTCATGTTCAACCTGCAATCACGTAACGCATTGGCAGTGGCGGCTGTGGCCGTACTGGTCGGTTCGGGATGCGCGTCGTCAGGTTCCGGAACCGCACCGCGTTCGCCTGCCCAGATGAAGCAGCAGGAGCTCATGCAGATGGAAAAGCAAGGTCAGCGCAACGATTTCGACAAGCCGCTCCAGTAGGGAACGTTGCGACGCGCGCGCTCGTGACTGGTGCCGGCAGTAGGAATCGAACCCACGACCAACGGTTTACAAAACCGCTGCTCTACCCCTGAGCTATGCCGGCGCGGGCCGTATTTTACCGTGCCGATTGGTTTGACGTTTGTGCCTGTACGACACGGGCGCCGCTCTCGCCGGGGACGACTTTGCGAAGATGTGGGGATCCGCCTTGGCGGGGATTACGCTTTTGTTTCCGATCGCGCGGCTACGGCCTTGCGCGCTGGGACAAATGGGTCACTTGATGATCTGGAGATGCGAGCGGCGCGGCTTGCGCTTGCCGCCGTCATCGCCGTTCTTGCTGCCCTTGGCCTCGACCGGCTTGTCGGGCTCGCGCGGCGCGGTCGCCGAGGTCAATGCGGCCACGGGGTCCTGCGGCGACATGAACGAGAAGCCGTACCCCGTTTCCTTGGCGAAGATTCCCGACACGGCGCTCATCGGCACCGAGACCTCCTGCGAGGCGCCGTTGAAGCGGGCGGTGAACTGAATCCATTCGTTGTCGATCGTGAGCTTGCGGGTGGCGGTCGCGCTGACGTTGAGCACGATCTCGCCGTTCTTGACGAACGCCGCGGGGACACGCGTCTCGGCGTTCACCTTGACGGCGAGATAGGGCGTTAGCGCATTGTCCGCGCACCATTCGCAGATGGCGCGGATCAGGTACGGCTTGGCGGATTGCTCGGACATGGAGGCAAGATACTACGCAGCCCGGCCGTTACGTCAAGTCAGGCGGAGAAAGGACATCGAGTTTCGGGACTCCTGACAAATCAAACGATACCGGGGCAGGCGCGGGAGCGCCTGCGCCTTCGCGGGGACGACGGCGAGAGCACCATCGCGTACCCTCGGCTTCGTATGACGGCCGCTACTTGCGCATGCCCCGCTCGGCCGAGGTCAGCGCTTCCGAGAACGCCGGCCGCGCGAACAGCCGCTCCGCGTACTTCATGAGCGGCGCCGCCTGCTTGGGCATCTGGATGCCGTAGTAGTCGAGGCGCCACAGCAGCGGCGTGATCGCCACGTCGAGCATCGAGTAATCCTCGCCCAGCATGTGCTTGTGCTTGGCGAACACTGGCGTGATCTGCAGCAGCGCATCGCGGACGAGCCCGCGCGCCTTCTCGGCACTCTTCTGGTTGTTTCCCTCCAGCGCATCGATGTGGCAGAAGAGCTCCTTCTCGAAGCGATGCAGGAAGAGCCGCGCACGCGCACGCATGACAGGATCGGCGGGCATCAGTTGCGGATGCGGAAAGCGCTCGTCGATATATTCGTTGATGATGTTGGACTCGTGCAGCACGAGATCCCGCTCGACCAGCACCGGCACCTGGTTGTACGGGTTCATCACCGCGAGATCCTCGGGCTTGTGGTCGAGGTCGACGTCGATGATCTGGAAATCCATGCCCTTTTCGTGAAGCACGATGCGGCAGCGCTGGCTGAATGGGTCGGTCGTCCCGGAATAGAGGGTCATCATCGTGTTGCTCCTTGTGCGCGCCAAGAACGCGCTTCTTCATCTGCGAGCGACGGCTCGCGCCGCCGCAAAGCAACGGGGCACGAGCGCGGCTCGTGCCCCGTGCGAGGTGATCTGACGGAGGTGCTAGTGCACGTCCTTCCAATATAGGCGCTTCAACGAGTAAACCAATACGAACAGCAAGCCGAGGTACAGCAGGACGGCAATGCCGATGCTGATCCGCTTGTTTTTCGTGGGCTCGCCCATGTATTCGAGGAAATTGACGAGGTCGGCGACGAACGCCTGGTATTGCACGGGGGTGAGCGTCCCGGGCGCGTCGGGATCGGCGGCGACCGTTTGCAGGATCCACTTGCCGCCTGCCGCCGGCTCGAGCTTGGCGAGCCCCTTGATGCCAATGGCCGCCGCGATCGCCTTCTCGTGGTTTTCGAATTCCGTCTCGATCAGCTTGCCCGGGCCCGACAGCTGCCACAGCACATGCGGCATCGCCACGTTCGGGAACACGAGATTGTTCCAGCCGGTCGTCGTGCGGTCGTCGCGATAGAACGCCAGGAAATAGTTGTAGAGCCAGTCGCTGCCGCGGATGCGCGCCTCGACGGAAAGGTCCGGCGGAACGGCGCCAAACCAGTTCTTCGCTTCGGCGGGATTCATCGCTACTGTCATCGTCGAGCCGATCTTGTCGGTGCCGAACATCAGGTTGTCCCGGATCTGCTTTTCGGTGAGGCCGATGTCCTGGAGACGCTCGTAGCGCATGTATTTCGCGCTGTGGCATGGCAGACAGTAATTGACGAAGTTGCGCGCGCCGCGCTGCAGCGACTCGGCGTCCAGCCGATGGATCGGCGCGTATTCGAGACGCACGTCGGCGCCGCCGGAGGCGAGCGCTGCGCCGGTCAGCGCGAACAGCAATGCCGCGGAAAAGGAGGCGATCTTGTTCATGCGGTCAGGTCGTCCTGTCCGGAACGGGCTTGGTCTTGTCGCGCGCCGTATACCACGGCATCAACAGGAAGAAGAGGAAGTAGACGATGGTGAAGATGCGCGCGACCACCGTGGCCTTGTCGGCGGTACCGAGGATCGGCCAGCTGTCGGGGAACTGGCCCCACACGGTCACCGGCACCACGCCCAGATAGCCGAGGATGAGGAACGACACCACGAACGCGGCGAGCCACCACTTGTAGAGCGCGCCGCGATAGCGGATCGACCTGACCGGGCTGCGGTCGAGCCAGGGCAGGAAGAAAAAGATCAACACCGACACGCCCATCACCAGCACGCCCGGGAACTGCGAGTCGAAGAACGAGGGGACCGCGCGCAGCATCGCGTAGTACGGCGTGAAGTACCACACCGGCGCGATGTGTTCCGGCGTCTGCAGCGGGTTGGCGGGAATGAAGTTGTTGGCCTCGAGGAAATAGCCGCCCATCTCGGGGACGAAGAACATGATCGCCGAGAACACCGCGAGGAAAACCACGACGCCGACCAGGTCCTTGATCGTGTAATACGGATGGCTGTAGATGCCGTCGAGGTAGATTCCCGTGACCGGGTCCTTTGGCTGTTGCTTGATCTCGATGCCGTCCGGATTGTTCGATCCCACCTCGTGCAGCGCCATCAGGTGCGCGGCCACGAGGCCCAGCAGCACGAGCGGGAACGCGATCACGTGAAACGCGAAGAACCGGTTGAGCGTGATATCGGAAATCGTGTAGTCGCCGCGAATCCAGACACCCAGGCCTTCGCCGATGAACGGCACCGTCGAGAACAGGTTGACGATCACCTGCGCGCCCCAGTACGACATCTGGCCCCACGGGAGCAGATAGCCGAAGAACGCCTCGCCCATCAGCGTCAGGTAGATGAGGCAGCCGAAGATCCACAGCAGCTCGCGCGGCTTGCGGTAGCTGCCGTACATGAGGCCGCGGAACATGTGCAGGTACACGACGATGAAGAACATCGACGCGCCGGTCGAGTGCATGTAGCGGATGAGCCAGCCCCACTCGACGTCGCGCATGATGTACTCGACCGAGTCGAACGCCTTGGTGGCGTCGGGCTTGTAGCTCATCGTGAGGAAGATGCCGGTGACGATCTGCATCACCAGCACGAGCGTGGCGAGCGAGCCGAAGTAGTACCAGAAATTGAAATTCTTCGGCGCGACGTACTTGCCCCACTGCGATTCCCACAGCGCGGTCAGCGGAAAGCGCGCATCGATCCAGTTCAGAAGCTTTTCCATGTCGTCAGTTCGGTAGGGCCGTCCCAGGGGACTGATCAGCCCCTTCGGGGGCAGCGAGCAGACAGAGCGTGGGGGGCATCAACTGGCCTTGCCGTCTTGACCGACGCCGATCACGATCTTCGTGTCCGACAGATACTTGTGCGGCGGGATGACCAGGTTCGTCGGCGCGGGCACGCCCTTGTAGACGCGTCCCGCCAGATCGAACTTCGATTGATGGCAGGGGCAGAAGAAGCCGCCGAGCCAATCGGCTCCCAGGTCGGCGGGCGCGATTTCGGGACGAAACGTCGGCGAGCAGCCAAGATGCGTGCAGATGCCGATGGCGACCCACATCGCATCCTTGATCGAACGATGCTCGTTCTTGCAATACGCCGGTTGCTGGGGAACGTTCGAGTTCGGATCCGCGAGCTTGCTGTCGAGCTTGGGCAGCGAATCGAGCATCGGCTTCGTGCGATTCAGCACCCAGCACACCTTGCCGCGCCATAACACGGTGATGAGCTGGCCCGGCTCGATCTTGCCGATTTCAACTTCGACAGGCGCGCCGGCCGCTTTCGCGCCCGCGGAAGGCATGAGCGAGACGGCGAACGGCACCATGGCCGCGACCACGCCGACGCCGCCGACGACGCTGCTGGCGGTGATCAGGAACCTGCGCTTTTTCGCGTCGACCGATTGATTTAAAGCAGCGTCCGCCATCCCCATATCCCAAGAAGCGCGAAAACAGAAGGAGGGTCGCCAACACGGCAGGCCCTCCGTTTTCGCGGCAAGTTCGCAAAACCGCGCGATTATACGGGATTCGCGTGTCCCGGCGGAAGCCCGGCCGCGGTTTTGGCGGCGAAAGCATCGGGGAATCAGTCGGTTGCAGGCGGCCTTCCGATTTTTCATCCAACGCCAAAAGCGCCCCGCGACGCCCCACGGACTATACTTTCGGCATGCTGCGCAAATTCTGGCTGTTTTTCGCGCAAGCCTGCACGTTGTGCCTGGCGGCGCTCTTCGTCGTCGCGACCCTGCGGCCGGACCTCCTGGCGCGCGTGAACGGCCGCGTGGGCAGCGTGATCGTCACGCAGGAAACTTCAACCCCGGTGGCCGGCGTGCGCGTGACGAGTTATGCGGACGCAGCGAAGAAAGCGATGCCCGCGGTCGTCAACATCTATACGAGCAAGGATGTGCGGTCGCGCAATCCGCTTGCCGACGATCCGCTGTTTCGCCGCTACTTTCCGGATGTCGACCGCAGCCAGACGCATCGGCAGACGAGCCTCGGTTCCGGCGTGATCGTGGCCTCCGAAGGCTATGTGCTCACCAATCACCATGTGATCCAGGGCGCCGACGACATCCAACTCGTGCTGGCCGACGGCCGCCGGCTGGCCGCCCACGTGCGCGGCATCGATCCGGAATCCGACCTTGCGGTCCTCAAGGCGGATGGCGAGGACCTGCCTGCGATGACGTTCGCCAACACGGAGAACCTGCAGGTAGGCGACGTCGTGCTGGCGATCGGCAATCCGTTCGGATTGGGCAATACGGTGACGCTCGGGATCGTGAGCGCGCTCGGCCGCAATTACCTCGGCGTGAACCGCTTCGAGGACTTCATCCAGACGGACGCTGCGATCAATCCCGGCAACTCCGGCGGTGCGCTGATCGACACCGCCGGCAACCTCGTCGGCATCAACAGCACGATTTTTTCCCAATCCGGCGGGTCGCTGGGCATCGGCTTCTCGATCCCCGTTTCGCTGGCGCGCAACGTATTCGAGCAGATCATCCGCGATGGTGAAGTGACGCGAGGATGGCTCGGCATCGAGCCCACGGCGGTGACCGCGGAAGTCGCCAAGGCGCTGGCGCTCGCACGGCCCGAGGGGGTGGTGATTCGCGGTATTCAGCGTGGCGGCCCCGCCGAACGTGCCGGCATGCAAGTGCTCGATGTCGTGCTGGAGATCGGTGGAAAGTCGACGCTCAACGTGCCGCAGCTTCTGGCGCGAATCGCCGAGCTGCCGCCTGGCTCGAACGCCAAGGTACGCATCGTGCGCAGCGGGCACGACGTCGAAGTCGACGTCATGGTGGGCAAGCGCCCGAAGCCCGAGTCTCAATGACGTGACCAAATCGCTGGGGCCGGCTTCGCGCGGCCCACGATTCGGTCCCGATTAGTCAGCACGAAAGGCTTCGGGCGGCCGCGCGCCTTTCGTGTAGTAACTGCACGAAGCGCGCCGATCGCGGTCGGCTTCGCCGAAGCTCGGTAGCGCGCGTATGCGCATTGAAAGCCCCAATGAGCGTATGCGCCCATCGCAGGCTGTCAGCGTGCTTGCGCGTTACTGAACTGCCGCGCAGCGGCTCATGATCGACGCGCTTCGTGCAGTTTCCGGAGGAAAGCGCGCGGCCGCCCGAAGCTTTCCTCTCTGACTGCCTTCGGGGCAAAAAGGCGAAGCGCGCAGCGCTTCGCCTTTTTGACACGATCGGGCGCAAATCGCGCAGCCCACCGCGAAGCGGTCGCGCCCGTGATTTGCGCACGTAGGCGCATTCCGACGCTGTTTTCGGAGCCCGGCGGGCAGGCTGGGAAGGCGGCAACGTGAACGATGCGTGCATGGAAACGACCCAAACCGAACTGCCGGGGAAGCTCGCTACGCTCGAAAAATGCGCGCACGACCATTGCACGTGCACCGTCGAGTCGGGCGAGCGATTCTGCAGCGACTACTGTGCCGCCCAGGCGGGCGCCGAGGCATCGCTGATGGACGATGGCGCGTGCAAATGCGGGCATCCGGAATGCGCGCACGAGATGGCCGTCCCCGTAGGCGTGTTGACGGGCCTCGAAGTTCGCTGACTTCTGACCTCGCCTTGGCTTGATTCTCGCGACCGCCGTGGAAACGCGCGGCGGCACGTTTGCGACACGCGGAGCTCGACTCATGCAACGAGCATCCTCGCAGCCGCCCTCTCTCGTCCTCGCTATCAGTGAAAGCGGCGATCGGCTGACGCTCAAAGGGGCGCTGACCATTCGCACGCTTGCGGAGGCCGAAAAGTCGCTGCAGGCGGGGTGGAAGCAGCGAAAGTCGCGCGCACTGGACCTGGGCGAGCTCGACAGCCTCGATACGCCCGGCGCACTGTTGCTATGCGCTCTGCGCAGCCACGACGTCGAGCTGACCCGCATTCGACCCGAGCACAAGGCGCTGCTGGATCTCGTGTGCGGGCTCGAGCTCAAGCCACTGCCCAAGCCGCCCTACATCCCGCGATGGCGTGAGTTGATCATCCAGCTGGGCAAGGCCGCGGACGAAGCGTGGCAAGACATGCTCGACATCATTACGTTTGTCGGCCGCGTGGCAAGCGCCATTGTTCATGCGTTTCTGCATCCGCGCGAATTGCGTCTGCCGTCGATTTCGCGCCAGGTCTCCGAAACCGGCATCAATGCGCTCCCGATCGTCGGGCTGCTGGCCGTGATGATCGCCGTGGTCATCGCCTATCAGGGCGTCGCGCAGTTGCGTCCCTATGGCGGCGAGGATCTGACGATCGATCTCGTCGCCGTCTCCGTATTGCGCGAAATGGGAGTGCTGATCACGGCGATCATGGTTGCCGGGCGCTCGGGCTCCGCCTTCACCGCGGAAATTGGCGTCATGAAATCGCGGGAGGAAATCGACGCGCTGAAAGTCATGGGCCTCGATCCGATGGCAATGCTGGTCGTGCCGCGGGTGATCGGCATCGTGATTACATTGCCGCTGCTGACGTTCTACGCCGACATCATGGGCCTGCTGGGCGGTGCGTTGATCGGCAAGGCCCTGCTGGGCGTAACCCCGACGCAGTACTTCGAGCATGCGCGGCACGCCGTCGACGGAAGCGATTTCTTCGTTGGCTTGTTCAAGGCGCCGATTTTCGCCTTCGTCATCGGCGTCATCGGCTGCATGCACGGGTTGCGGGTCAGCGGCTCGGCCGAGAGCGTCGGCCGCGAAACCACGCGCTCCGTGGTCAAGGCGATCTTCCTTGTGATCGTGCTCGATGCGCTGTTCTCGATCCTGTTCGAGAAGCTCGGATTGTGAGCGGGACGATGGCGGCCGCCAAACGATCACCGAAGAGCGAGACGATCCTTTCCGCGCGAGGCATCGTCAACCGGTTCGGCACGCAGGTCGTGCACGAAAACGTCAGCCTCGACGTCTTGCGCGGCGAGATCTTCGGCATCGCCGGCGGCTCGGGTTCCGGCAAATCCGTGCTGCTCAAGACGCTCATCGGCCTCCGGCAGCCGAACGCCGGCAAAGTCCTGCTGGACGGCAAGGCGATCGAGGCGATCGGACCCGCCGAACGGGCTTCGCTCATCGGCGTGCTGTTCCAGCAGGGCGCGCTGTATTCGTCGCTTTCGGTGGCGCAGAACATCATGCTGCCGATCCGCGAATATACCGACCTGCCCCCGGCGGACCAGGAACGGATCGCGGCGATGAAGCTCGAGCTCGCCGGCATGGCCGCCGAAACCGGGATCAAGTTCCCCGCGCAGCTTTCCGGCGGAATGATCAAGCGCGCCGCCTTCGCGCGGGCGCTCGCGCTCGATCCGCAAATCCTGTTTCTCGACGAGCCGACCTCCGATCTCGACCCGCTTACCGCGAGCGGCATCGACGCGATGATCGGCCAGCTCAATCAAAGCCTGGGCGTCACCGTCGTCGTCGTCACCCATGATCTCACCACGCTGTTCACGCTCTGCGATCGCGTCGGCGTGCTGGTCGACGGCAAGATCACCATCGATACGCTGGACAAGCTGCTGCGCTCCGACCATCCGTGGATCCACGATTTCCTTCACGGGCCGCGGGCGCAGGGCGCGCTGACCGCGAGGAAGCAAAGCCATGGAAACGGATAAGCGCTATTTCATCGAAGGCCTCTTCATCATCGGATTTGCCATCGGCGCCGCGTTGTTCGCGGTGTGGCTGGTGAACACCGGACAGAGCGACGATGTGACCTACCGCATCCATTTTGCCGAATCGGTGAGCGGGCTTGCGCTCGGCGACCCGGTCAAATTTCACGGCGTCGACGTCGGGACCGTCACGGCCATCGGCCTTGATCCGCAGAACCCGAAGCTCGTGCAAGTGGACGCCCGGCTGCGCAAGGACACTCCGGTCAAGACCGACACCAGGGCCAGCCTCAAGCTCAAGGGCATTACCGGCGTCGTGTACATCGAGCTCGACGGTGGAAGCCCCACGGCGAAAAGCCTCGTTGCCGCGACGCCCGAGGGCCAGATTCCGGAAATTCCCTACGAAAAGAGCCGTCTCGCCAACATCCTCGATCAGCTGCCGAGGGTGATCGAGAAGTTCTCGTCGCTCGAGGACAAGGCCGCGAAGGTCGTATCCGACGTCAGCGCGGTCACCAGCGAAATCAAGGAAGACCCGACGGTGCTGCTGCGCGGGCGCAAGGAAAAGACTGCGACGTCAGGCGAAAACACGAAACCGGAACGAAGGGGCCCGCGGGCTTCTCCTTAGTGACTCATGCTTGGAAGGCGCACGCATAGCACGACATGCGCCCGCAGGCTGGCAGCGCGCATACGCGCGCTACCGAGCATCCGCGCAGCGGACCGCGAGCGGCGCGCTTCGTTGGGGTTACTGCGCGAAAAGCGCGTGGCCGCCCGAAGCTTTTCGCGCTGACTGCCTTCGGGACAAAAACATGGAGCGCGCAGCGCGGGGTGTTTTTGGTCCCGTAGCTGCTACGCGTTTTGGTCACGTTCCTCCGGGACCGGCACGCTGATGAAGCGCGCCAGAAAGAGCCCGAGCTCGTAAAGCAGCCACAAAGGCAGCGCGAGCATCAGCTGCGACAGCACGTCCGGCGGCGTGAAGATCGCGCCGACGACAAACGCGCCGACGATGACGTACGCGCGGATCGACCTCAATTTGTCGAGGCTCACCACTCCCATCCGCACCAGCACGATCACGATCACCGGAACCTCGAACGTCATCCCGAAGGCGAGGAACATCGCCAGGACAAACGACAGGTACTTGTCGATGTCGGTCATCATGGTCACGCCCACCGGCGTATAGCCGGCGAAGAAGCTGAACATCACGGGGAACACGAAGAAATAGGCGAACGCCATGCCGATCATGAAGAACAGGACGCTCGACACGAGCACCGGCAACGCCAGCCGCTTTTCATGATGATAGAGGCCGGGCGCGACGAACGCCCATGCCTGCCACAGCACGTAGGGCAGCGCGATGAGGAACGCCGCCATCAGCGTCACCTTGAGCGGGACCAGGAACGTGCCGGTCACGTCGGTGGCGATCATCGTGGCGCCCGCCGGCAGCGTCCTCAACAGCGGCTGCGCCAGCAGCGCATAGATATCCTTGGCGAACGGGAACAGGCATACCAGGACGACAACGACGGCGACGATGGAGCGCAGCAGGCGCGTCCGCAGCTCGAAGAGGTGCGAAAGGAACGTTTCCTGCGCGGCGGTTTCGGGCGTCGGGTCGCTCATCGCGAACGGCTTCTAGATCTTGTCCAGGCCCGGCAGCGACGGCTGACGTGGCAGTTCCGAAGGCGCCGCATCGCCCATTTCGCCGCCGGGCTCATTGGGCAGCGGCGACGGCTCGAACGCGCGGGCGGTTTCCGCATCGGTCGTCGCCGCGCTTTCCGTGGCACCGGCGTTGAGCTGATTTTCGACATTCCTGACCCCGGTTTCGACGTCCCGCGCCGCCCCTTCGACCGAGGATTTCAGATCGGCGGCCGCCGTCTGCACCTCTTTTTGCAGCTTGCGCAGCTCGTCGAGCTCGATTTCGCGGTTGATGTCGGCCTTGACGTCGTTGACGTAGCGCTGCAGGCGCCCGAACAGGTGCCCCATCGTTCGCGCGGCCTTCGGCAGACGCTCGGGGCCGATGACGATCAGCGCGACGACGGCGATGACGACGAGTTCGGAAAAGCCGATATCGAACATAGGTGGACGAACGGCGCGCAATCCATCGCGCGCACGCCGGACGCGGCAAGCGCCCAGCGGCTTACGATCGGTTCGTTTCCTTTTTCACTTCGGCGTCGATCGTCTTGCCGGGAATCTGTTGTGCGGTCTGCTGCGCGTCGCTCGCGGCCGACGCCGCGGCGTCTTCCGGCGTCTTCATGCCTTCCTTGAAGCCCTTGACCGCTCCGCCCAGATCCTGGCCGATGTTGCGCAATTTCTTGGTCCCGAAGATCAGGACGACGACGACCAGGACGATCAGCCAATGCCAGATGCTCAAGCCACCCATGATTTGCTCCTAGGAGATTTTGTTCCGCACGATCATCGGCCCCAACGTCTCGGGACCGCCGATCACGTGCACGTGGACATGCTGAACTTCCTGCCGTCCGACGCGTCCGGTGTTGACGATCGTGCGGAAGCCGTCGCCCGCGCCCAACTCACGCGCCAGGCGTCCCGCCAGCGTCATGATCTTGCCCATGACGGGCGCGTCGTCCGGGGTGAGGTCGTACATCGTCGCCACGTGCTTCTTCGGAACCAGCATGAAGTGCACGGGCGCGACCGGCTGGATGTCGTGGAACGCCAGCACGTCGGCATCCTCGAACACCTTCTTGCACGGAATCTCGCCGCGCACGAGCTTGCAAAAGATGCAGTTGGGATCGGTGGCCTGCATGAATCGATATTTCCTCGTTAGCGTTGCCGGGCCGCGATTCGCGCGTCGATGGCCGCCTTCAACCGCACAGCCTCGTCGCTGCCAATGATGATCGGCCGCTCATGGGCCAAAACGACCCGGACGGCATCGCGTCCCCCCACATTGTATAGCCACCCGGATGGCGTCCAGTGGAGGCCCCATCCCCACCAGATCCGGGTCCGCATGAGCTCGCAGCGCACGACGTCGGCGATCGCCATGGTCTTACCGACAAAACCGATGCCGAATTTCACCCGGATCTCCGTGGCATCGACCTCGACGACCAGCGCGGCGAACAGCACGACCGTGAGCCCAATGATGGCGAAGAGTCCATAGACCAGCCATGGCGCCGCCGCGCGCGTGGCCGGCGACAGCGACAATGTAAGCGCGACGGCCAGCGCCAGCACGACCGCGGTGCCGGCCATGAGCTTCCATCCGACCTGCGTATGCCGGTAGTCGGTCAGCGGCCGGCCTTTTCGACGTGTCCGGAGATGCCCTCGCGGCGCGCGAGCTCGGCCAGCACGTCCGCGGGTCCCAGCCCGTGGCGGACGAGCAGCACCAGGCAATGGAACCACAGGTCGGCCACTTCGGACACGATCCGGTGTCCTTCACCGTCCTTCGCCGCCATGACGGTTTCGGTGGCTTCTTCGCCAATTTTTTTCAGGATCGCGTCGTCACCCTTGGCGAACAGCGCCGCCACGTAGGAGCTCGCCGAATCCGCGCCCTTGCGTGCGGCGATGGTCGCGGCCACGCGCGCAAGCACGTCGCCGTCACTGCCGTCGCCGGGATCAGCCATCGCCATAGATCGCTTTCGGATCCTTCAGCACGGGTTCGACGTCCTGCCATGTGCCGTTATCGAGCTTCATGAAAAAACACCGTCCGTGCCCGGTGTGACACGCGATGCCGCCGATCTGCTCGACCAGCAGCAGGATGGCGTCGCGGTCGCAATCGTGCCTGATCTCGCGCACGCGCTGGACGAAACCGGAGGTCTCGCCCTTGCGCCATAGCTTTGCGCGCGAGCGCGACCAGTAATGCGCCTCGCGCGTCGCGGCGGTACGCTCGAGCGCGTCGCGGTTCATCCACGCGAGCGTCAGCACTTGATGCGACGTCGCATCCTGCGCGATGGCCGGCACCAGCCCATCGGCGTTCCAGCGGATCTGGTCCAGCCAGGCGGCCATGTCAGTCGGGAAGGGCCGCCCCGACCGACCGACCACCCCCCTGGGGGGC